>SESA01000530.1_pt1 | contig 24508 bp, 18 predicted proteins | sample 3171451 | NCBI WGS metagenome assembly SESA01 (sample SAMN06051862, study PRJNA518727) | freshwater metagenome | biome: subpolar coniferous forest; feature: holomictic lake; material: water; isolation source: holomictic Lake 227, 8 m depth | place: Canada: near Kenora, Ontario | collected...
TGCCGCGTTTGACAGTTCCAAGCTTGCCGCCGTTAATCAATTAATGCGTGCGGCAGCGCTTTGTGCAACTGCGGAGCAAGCTCAAGATTTGCTGCAAGAGGCCATTGTTCTCAGTCAGGAAATGGGCCAAAACACCTTTGAACAAAGGCAAATTGTGTCATTATTAAGCGAGTCCCTGGCTATGCAAACGCACTCGAAAGTTGACGCCACTTTCGCGATGAACCGGGCGCTTGATGTCACGGAACTGGATCGGCGTTGCGCCGGAGCATGGCTGCGCGCGGCGCGGTGGTCCGCAAAACTATCCAAGCCTTGGGCCGGCGAGTATGCAAGGCTCGCCATTGAATCCGATGACTCAATGCGTTTTGATGTGCTTTTAAAATTGCGGCCCGCCGATCGGCATGAAGCCGAAGAATTGGCGGCGAGTTGGCCGTCCTGGCCGGGGAAATAATTTTTCCGAACAAAGTTGCGTTCTACTTGGCCGCGCGCGCGCTTTGAATCGCGTCAATAACTTGCTTGCGTGTATACGCATCGCTGATCAAAATAATTTTCCCATGTGCGTCTTGCACCACCAGCAAAGGAATGCTGACGCGGCCATATTCATGTAGCGCGCTCCATCCATCGCTCTTGCGGCTGGTGATATCCACTTTGATCGCCGCGACATTCGCTTGCGCAAGCGCCGCGGCAACTTCATCCGAATTCAGAACCGCGCTTTCAAGCGCCTTGCAATTCAGACACCACTCCGCGGTGAAATCCAGCACGATGATTTTCTGATCGGCCTTTGCCGCGGCCAACGCGGCGCTTGAATACGGAATCCAATTTGTTTTTCCGGCACCACCCAACGCCATGCTCACGCCAATACTCAAGGCAATGATGACCGCTGAAACAGAAGTAAAAACAAGTCGAAATGCAGTTTTTTGAGTGATACGCCATGTGCGCCAAAGCAACCATGCGCCAGCACCGGAACCAGTTGCGCCAATGAGCCACCAGTGAACATGAGTTGGAGTTGTCAGCAATCCATTGACTCCGGCGCCAATGAAAAAGAAAGCCGCCGCCAAAAGTAAAATGCCCATGACTTGCTTCACAAGATCGCTTGCCAAGCCCGTGCGCGGCATATGCGAGACCAAGTGTGGAAATGCGCTCAGAATGAAATATGGCGTTGCCATTCCTGCGCCAATGCTTCCAAACACCAGCAGCACGGTTGACGCGCTGCCACTGGATGCCGCCCAACCCGCCGCCGCTCCCATCAGTGGCGCGGTGCATGGAGTGGAAAGCACCGCGGTCATGATTCCGAAAATAAAAGTTCCAACAAATGAATCGTGTTTTGGTTCAATGGCGTAGACCCATGTGGGCAATCCCACGCTGAAGAATCCCGCCATGCCTACGGCCATGAAGGCGATAAAAATTCCAAGACCAATTGTGAACGCGGGATATTGAAAAAGTTGGTTCGCGGCGCTGAAGCCACTGGCTCCACTCACTAAAGCACCAAGCGCGAGCCAAAATCCAACCACGCCCAAGCTCATGACCACGCCAAGTAAAAAGCACTTGCGCCGATTCCCCGCGCTCTGGCTGAGTGACATGATTTTCAGCGGAATAATAGGCAAAACACAGGGGGTAAAGTTCAACAGCGTGCCACCTAGAAAGGCCACCAAGAGCAACACTAAAAAGCCGGAGCCGTTTGGATCAACGTTGAAAGTCGCGCCAAAGAAATCAAACTGCACGCCATTTTGTATTTTCATTTCCGTGGCGTCGCCGATTAATTTGGCCGGATCAAATTTTTGAAATACGCCAATCGGCGTCACGGCCGCGGCGGCGGAATTCACCTGCAGCGTGATTGGAATTTCGATGTCAGCGGGCGCCAGGCAACTGGTGTCGTTGCACGATTGAAAATTCAAAATCAGCGTGAGTGGCAGTGATCCATTCTTTGCATTCAGGTCAACTTGGATTGCCGCGAAGACAACAAACTCACCTTCATACACGGCAAGCGTTTGCTTGCCTTCGCCAAAATTGAATTGCGCCCCAACTGGTAGCGGCCACTGCGCACCGACCAGTTTCAACAACGCGTCCCGTGATGAAGTTGTTTGCGGCTCGGTTGCTTGCAGCGCAAGCGTGGAAAAAATCGCGCCTTCAAAAATCTCGGCGCCCACCACGGAGCGCGCTTGTGATTCCACCGGCCACATGTGCCAGCCTTTTTTAATTTTCACCTGAATCGCAACCGGCACCATTGCGCCAGGTCGCACCGCGCCGCTCGTGATTTCGCCATTGGCGCTGACCGAGTCGCGCGAATCATTGAATGATTGCTGCGTGACGCTCTTGAATTTTCCAGTCGTGCCAATGTGCGGCAGGGCGGAAGGAATTTGCCCTTGCGCCAATGAAACGGACAAGGCAGCGGCGATCGCCACCATCCAACAAGAAATCACGTGCGTCAATCTCATTTGAACGAGCCTAGCAGCCGAGTCGAGCGGAATTTACCCATTTTGTTGCCGCATGTTCGCTTCAGTCACTTGAGATTTCAGCGGATTTACTGTACAATCACGCACCCGTTCCTTGTTGGAATGGGCCCCGTCCGTTTCACGATCGAATCCCATGACTACAAGTTTTCTCAACATGGTTTCGTCGACCACCTTCCTGCGATGACGCATTTGAGCGTCCATCTTGGAAGTTGGTGTCGCCTTGGCGTGCTGCCAAGCGTGACTGAAGGTTTATTCGTGGAGACCTCGTTGTAAAGGTCGCCCCGAGCAAGCCTTGATTGTCCAAATTGGACAGTCATTGGATGGGTCACGCCGCGGTGCCGTACCGAGCGTGACCCGCGTTTTTTTTAACGGCGACAACTTTGTGCCACTGCGTAACTGAACAATCCAATTTTCGTAACTCAAAAATAGAAGAGACATCCAATGAATAGTGAAACACTCCGCATTCTTGATTCCATCGCCCGCGACCGCAACATTGACCGTGAGATTTTGCTCATGGATCTTGAGCAAGCCATGGTCAGCGCCGCGCGCAAGCATTTCAACAGCGAAAATCTGGAGGAGTTTGGTTGCGAGATCGACCGCCTCAATGGCGCCATGCGCATTTGGCGCAATCTTGAAGAGGGCGCTCAAGAGGAAATTCCACTCGCGTCATTGGGTCGTATTCCAGCGCAAACCGCCAAACAAGTGATGATTCAGAAATTCCGTGAAGAGGAGCGCAACAGCCTGCTTGAGGAATTTTCAAAGCGACAAGGCGAGCTTGTCACGGGCACCGCGCAAATGTACGAGGGCGGTTCATTGGTTGTGCAAATTGACCGCGCGGAAGGTTTCATGCCGCGCAGTGAGCAAATTCCTGGCGAGCAATTTCAACCAGGCGACCGTGTTCGCTGCCTCATCCTTGATGTGCGCGACGCCGGCCACCAAGTGAAAATTGTTTTAAGTCGCGCGCATCCAGATTTCATTCGCCGTCTGTTTGAGGCTGAGGTTCCTGAAGTCGCCGAGCGCGTGATCGACATCAAAGCCATGTCGCGTGAAGCCGGCTTCCGCACCAAGTTGGCGGTTTCCAGCGTGGACAGCAAAGTGGACGCGGTTGGCGCGTGCGTTGGTGTTCGCGGCAGTCGCATTCGAAACATTGTCGACGAACTCGGCGGAGAGAAGATCGACATTGTGCGTTGGAATGAATCTAGCCAAGTGCTTATTTCAAACGCGCTCAAGCCAGCCGAAGTTGAGGAAGTCACTTTGTGCTTTGAACTTGGCCGCGCCACCATTATTGTGCGCGACGATCAACTGAGTCTTGCCATTGGTCGACGCGGACAAAATGTTCGCCTTGCCGCGCGCTTGACCGGTTGGGACGTGGACATTCTCACGCCGCCCGAGTTCCAAAAGGGTCTCGCCATTTTGGAGGAGACAGTTCGTCCAATTGAAGGAATCACCGATGAAATGCTGGACAAATTGGGCGCGCTTGGTTTGATCAGCGTGTTCGACGTGGAGGAAGTTGGTCCAGAAATTTTGGAGACAAACCTTGGCATCGGTCCTGAGTTGGCCGACTTGATCGTGACCACATGTATTGACAAGGCCAAGATTGTCGCCGAGCAACAAGAGCAAGAGAAGACCGCGGCCGAGCAATTGGCGGCGGAAGAAGGCGCGGCGGCGGATGTGTTGCTGGGCTCGGCGCCTGCGGTCGAAGTGGATCAATCCGCGGAAGCCGCTGCCGACGACATTTTAGGTGGCAAGCATTGATGAAGCGTTGAAGTCATGAACATTATTTGAACTCGTTTATTTGAATTGAATCAACAAAGGAAACACATTGTCCAAAATCACGAAAGTCCGCATCTCGCAGTTGGCGAAAGACCTTGGAGTCGCAACCAAGGACATTATTTCTCGCTGTGAAACAGAGGGCATTCCAGATGTCAAGCAGCCGCAGTCCACCATTTCGATGGGCTTGGCTATGACTATTCGTGAGTGGTTTGGTGGTGGTGTTGCGGTTCAGGACTCGCCAACTCCAGTTGTAAGCAAGCCCGCCGCTGGCAAGTCCAGCGATAGCGCTAAAGATGTCGGTGATGAGCCCGGGCAAAAAGTGAGCGCCAAGAAATTGGCGGCCAGACCAGCCGCGCCCAAGCCAGTTGCGGTTGTGCGCAAAGCCGCTCCCAAAGTGGAAGCCGCCGTGGTGGATGTTGCCACCCCAAATGAAGTTAAAACGCCGAAAATTACAGCAAAAAAGAGCGACCATGTCGAGCCTGCCACAGCGGATCACCAAGGCAGCGCGCCCGTTGCTCAAGTAGATATTTCGACTGCGCCACAGGCAGCGGTTGATACTCACAAGTCTGATGTTGCCCCTGTTGTCGATGCGGTTGCGCCGCCAACTGTGGCAGCAGTCGTGCCACCAAAAACATTTTTACGACCAGGCCCACCAGCCCAAGCCAATGTGCCAACGCGTCCCACAGATGTTCGGCCCGTTGGACCAATGTTGCAGCAGCCTGTGAAGACAAGTCTTTCTGGTCCGCGTGTCATTCGTGTTGAGACACCAGATGTCATTCCTGCGCCGCGTCCACGATTTACTCCAGGCGCTGGTCAAGGTCCTTATCGACCTGGTCCACGATTTGGCGGTGGTGGCGCTGGTGTCAGTGGTGGTGCTGGTGCTCCACCAAGTGGCGGAGCTGCGGGCTCTTCCGCGCGCGCGCCTGATCGAAACAAGCGTCGTGTGAGCGCGACCGATACGCGAGGCAGAACTGGTGGTGAATCTCCATCCAGTGAGCGCAGCAAGCAGGACATCAAGGAACGTGAAGATCGCATGTCGTCCACCGGGTTCTTTCGCAAGAATCGCACGCCCACGACAAATAAAAAATCTTCGTTCCAGCCCACGCGACAACAAGGTCCCGTCACTGGTGTTGTGAAAATTTCCGAGCCCATCAACATCAAGGAACTTTCGTCCGTCACGGGCGTGAAGGCCGGCGACATTCTGAAAAAGCTCTTTATGAAGGGCACAACAGCCACAATTAACAGCGTGATCACCTCCGATCAAGCGCTTGAAACCATGCTTGAGTTTGACATTGAGTTGGTGATTGAAGAGGCGCGCAGCGCCGCCGAAATCATCGAAGCTGGATTCAAGGAACGTGTGCGCAGCGATGAGCGTCCGCGCAGTCCCGTGGTCACCATCATGGGCCACGTCGATCACGGCAAGACAAGTTTGCTTGACCGTATTCGCAACGCCAACGTTGCCGCGGGCGAGGCCGGCGGAATCACGCAGGCCACCAGCGCGTTTCAAACTCCGGTCAAGGCCGGCGATCAAGATCGCGTCATCACATTTATTGACACGCCAGGCCACGAGGCTTTCACCAACATGCGCGCGCGCGGCGCCAAGGTCACCGACATTGTTGTGTTGGTCATTGCCGCGGACGACGGCGTCATGCCTCAAAGCGTTGAGAGCATCAATCACGCCAAGGCGGCGGGCGTTCCGATTGTTGTTGCGTTGAATAAAATTGATAAGCCGGAAGCCACGGAGAAAAACATCCAGCGCATTAATGGACAGCTTGCCGAGCACGGATTGAATCCAGTGGAGTGGGGCGGTTCAACTGAAGTCATTAAGACCAGCGCCGCCAAGAACACGGGCATTCAAGAGTTGCTGGATGTGCTGGATTACCAAGCGGAATTGCTTGGTTTGAAGGCGGATTACAAGGGTTTGGCGCAAGGCACCGTGCTGGAGGCGCAGTTGGAAGAAGGCCGCGGCGCCGTCGCGCGCTTGATCGTGCAAGAAGGAACTTTAAATCGCAGCGACTTCGTTGTGATTGGCCGCGCCTTTGGTCGCGTGCGCGATCTTGTCAACGACAAGGGACAGCGCGTTGATTCAGCTGGGCCAAGCACGCCGGTCGCCATCAGCGGTATTGACATGATGCCGGACGCTGGCGACAAGTTCTTCTGCGTGAAAAGTTTGAAGGACGCCGAGGACGCCGCGCATGAGCGCCGTCGCATTGAGCGCGAGCGCGAACTTGCCGCCCCAAAGATCACGCTTGACAACATCTTTGAGCACATGGGCAAGGAGCAAGTGAAGGAACTTGGTCTTCTTGTGAAGGCCGATGTGCAAGGCAGCATGGAAACGCTGCGCACCGTTCTGGGCAAGATCAAGACCGAAGAGGTCGCCGTGAATGTTCGTCATTCCGCGGTGGGCGGCATCAATGAAAGCGATGTCTCTTTGGCGGAGGCCACGGGCTCCATCATTCTTGGTTTCAATGTCACCAGCAGCAGCAAGGCGCGCGCGTTGGCGGAGCGTAAAAACGTTGAAATTCGGCTGTATGAAGTCATTTACGAGTTGGTGGACGATGTCACGCAGGCCGCAAGTGGCTTGTTGACGCCGGAAATTAAGTTGGAAGTTCTGGGCCACGCCGAAGTGCGCGAGGTGTTCAAGATTTCCAAGGTTGGCATGATCGCTGGTTGCTACGTCACCGATGGCGTGGTGGAGCGCAACGCGCAAATCCGCGTCACGCGCGATGGCATTGTTGTTGAGAAGGACCGACGGTTGGAGCAACTCAAGCGTCTCAAAGACGACGCTAAAGAAGTTCGCGCCGGCATGGAGTGCGGCATGAAGATTGTCGGATACAACGACATCAAGGTTGGCGATGTGCTTGAGTGCTACCGCACTTCAAGCGTGACTCGATCAATGCCGGCCACACGATGAACCGCAACGACCACGAGCCTTCGGATGAGCGCGCCGCTGGACGATTGTCCTCGGCGCTTCGCCGCGCCATGCAGTCGGCCATTGCCGAGGGTCTGTCCGATCCGCGCGTTGAAGGTTGCTTGATCAGCGTGCTTGACGCGGTGATGACTCCCGATCGCTCAACGGTGCGATTTCATATTTCCGTTTTGCCCGGCGAGCGGGGCATGTTGGCCATTGCCGCGTTGCGCCACGCCAGTGGTCGTTTGAAGGCGGGCATGATTAAAAAGATCGAAATTCGCCGTCTTCCACGCTTGGAATTTCAACTTGATGATTCGCTGAAGAAACAAGCCGCTCTGGACGCCGCCATGCACGCGGCCAGTGTGTCGCGCGGAGAAATCCCCGCGCACGACTCTTCAGAAGCCGCATCTGAGCAAGACGAAAAATAAAATAACATTCATATTCAAAATTCAAATTCAGTTCACACACTCCCGCACCCAAGACCAAATTTAATCTGAGGAATCATGACCGCCAAGCCAGATCTCTACACAACCAAGTTCGCACAGTTTGTCCGCACCAACGCTGAAAAAGATCCAACTCCACCAACCGACTTGATCGAGTTGTTGATTGAGAGTTTTCTTCTCACCGACGCGTCGCGCGATCAGACCGCGCATGCCATGTCTCGCATTCGCCATGACATGGTTGACTTCAATGATTTACGCGTGTCGCTTGTGAAGGAAATGGTTGAGACCATTGGCGTGCGCTATCCAGAGGCGCATGATCGTTGCGTTCTATTGCGCCGCGCTCTGCATGATATTTTCAAGCGACAACACAAAGTGAGTCTTGAACATCTCACCACCATTCCCAAGCGCGACGCCAAGAGTTACATTGAAAATCTTGATGGCATTCCGTCATTTGTGGCGGCGCGCGTGTGTTTGCTGGGATTAAATATTCACGCTGTGCCCATGGATCGCACCACAATTCGCCTTTTGGTTGAGTCCGACATTCTCACCGCGGCTGGTTCCGCGGCGGATATTTCACAACTCATGCTGCGCCATGTTCGCGCGGAGGATGCGGTGTCCACGCATGTTGCTATTCGCAAAGCCGTCGATCGCTATTTAGTTTCAGGGCGTCCCGCACGAGTTGGAAAAACCGCGCGCAAAACCACGGCTGCCCCATCCAAGCGCTCCTCACGCAAGTAGGCGTTGGCATGCACCAAGCGCGTTGGGCTTTGATGTTGCTCGCCTTATGTGGTGGTTGTGTCGGCACTCCGCAAACACCAGTCGAACAATTGCAAACGCAGTCGGCGCAGGAGAAGCGGGTTGACGTCAAGTCACTCGCGCCGCCTTCATACATAATTTTGAAATCCAATGTGGAGAGTTCAAAGTCTCGTATTGAATTGAGCGAAGTCGAAAAAACTATTTCGCCCATTGCCCCTGGCGAGCGCGCCGCGCCAGCCATGAAAGAGTCAAATCCACCTTGGTTGGCCAAGGCGCGCGATCATGCGCGCCAACGCGAGTTAGATCAAGCCATGCAATTGCTGTTGAAGGTGGTGCGTGAGGATTCTAAAAATGCGCTGGCGTGGCGGGAAATGGCTCGTCTTCTTGATGCCGCTGGACGCCGCGAGACGGCGTTGAGCGCTTGGGACCAAGTGCTTGCGCTTGCGCCTTTGGATGTGGAAGCGCTGACCGCGAGTGGTCTTGATGCGTTGGTCAGCAAAAAATGTGTGAACGCTGCCGAGAAGTTATTTCTTGCGCGAAGAGTGTGGTTGACCGTCGAACCAACCAGCGCTCGTTTGAAAATGCAAGTCGCCACCGCGGCGGGATTGGCTACGGCCTTGCGTGAATTGAACTACGCGCAGGCAGCGGCGTCATGTTTTCATGAAGCGGCGCAACTTGAAATTTCACTCGGCGTCCAAAAGGACACCGATGGAAATCGTCCGCATAAACAAGCACAAGAATTGCTGCGCTGCGCTGGCGAGTGTGACGCCATTGTTGGACAATGGGACACAGCGGCGGAATCTTTTGCCCAGTCGCTTGCGCAGTCTGACCCAATTGACGCCACAAGTTTGCCGCCAGTGGTCTGGGCTCTTGCGTGTTCGGGGCGGCCCGCGGCAGCGCGACAGTTGCTGATGGATACGTTGATCAATCCAAATTCTCCAGGGCGCGCTGGAGCGCCATGCGCAACGCAGTGGTTGTACAAAAATGGGTTTTCTCAGCCACTTCAAGCAGGTTTACAACAAATTGCATCCACGCAAGACGCGTTGATAGCGCGCTGCATGTTGGCATGCGGCAATGAGCACGCGGTTGATTTTATTCTGACCAGCGCGCCTGCAATTCTTGAAAATGAAATCGCCTTGCGTGAGATGGTCAAAGACATTGCCGCAACTCAAGGCGTTGCCGCCGCGGTGCAAATTGCTGTAGACCATGTTCAAAACAAGCCCGAGTCGGCGCCAATGTGGGCGGTGGCTTTGCGTGCTTTGCCTTTTCCAGCCAAGCAATTGCGCGCGGATATTCAAGGGCCATCCACGAATCAGAACAACGTGAACACCGCGACCAACAATGCAACGCGCGCTCTTCTTGGAGCATGGTTTGATCTGGTTGGATTTGATTCATTGTTGGCGTTGCACACCATTGAGCCGTTCACGGACTCGCGCGGCGCGCTTGCAAGCGCGGCAAGAATTGCGGCATTGAATGCGCTTGCGATTGAGCAAGATTTGGCCAAGATTGAACGCCTTGAAAAAGTGTGCGATCCACAATCCGCGCCAGAGTTGGCGGCGTTGGCGCAGGCATTTCTTGAAAGTGGTGAAAACAACAAAGCCATTGAATGCGTGGAGCGTGCGATTGCGCTTGACAAAAAATGCGCGCAAGCGTGGATGGCACGCGCCGCGATTGACTTGTCGCTTGCGGTCAATCCATCAATAGATGCGCCGTATGAGCGCAAAAAAGAGGCCGCGTTGGAGTCGCGCAATTCGTTTGAGCGTGCCATGGAGTCGGCTCCCAACAATCGCATGGCGGCGCGAAAGTTTTTAGAAGTCGCCTCGCCAGAGCGCGGAATTGCTCCGGACGTGGACGCGTTGGAAGTGGTCATGTCCAGCAAGTCAGAGCAAGTGTTGCGGGAAGTTCGCCGAGAAAAAGCGTTGTCGTGGCAGCGCCACACTCAATCCGACTCCGCCATGGAATCGCTGCGCATGTTGTTGATAGAGGATCCACTTGACGCAGCGGTTGGGCAAGCCGTTGTGTCCGCCGCCGCTGATGCTGGCCGCTTGATTGAAACGGAAAAATTTCTTGACGCATTGGTGTTGGCGCATCCCTCGGTGGCGGAGCTTGGCGAGGTTGATCTTTCATGCAAGGCGCGGCAAGGACGGTTGTTGGAAGCGATTGAAATTCTCAAAGCGGCTTTGGCTGTGGATCCAGATTCGGACGCTCTGACCCGAGGTTGTATTCGCTCGCTCATGGCGGCTGGAAAAAAACAAGAGGCTTTGAGCGTGATGGAAAATGCGCCCGAGCGTGTGCGCAAGGCTGCGGGGCGCACGCAGATTGAGAGGATTGAGTTTGAGTTGTCCCTGAACCCCAATGCCGCCGCGCTAGAAATCCATGACTTGGTCGAGACAGGGCGCCTTTCAAAAAACCAGCGTAAAGCCGCGGTTCTATTGGCGCATCAGTTGCCGAAAAATATTGACCAAAGACTGGCGTTGCAATCGGCGTTGGCCAAACCACTGCTGGATGATGCCAAAGTGCTACCTATTTACGTTGCTTACGCAATGTTGGATGGCACTTTGGAAGATGCGCGCGCACTGAGCCAAAAACACGCGCGAGCTTGGCCCGTTGTGAACGCCGTTGAAGCCGCTCAAGTGTTGGCGGATGAAGGCATGTTCATGCGCGCCGAATATCTGCTGCATGATTGTGGCGCGTTGAGCAAGGACAAAAATAAATCGCAACTTTTCCGAGCGGAGTTGGCTTGTCTGATCGCCAAGGGAAATGTGGCCAAGGCGATCCAGCGTCTGACGCAAGAACGCGAGCAGAATCAATTTCATATCAAAGATCCTCAGGTCACAAGCGCCGCCGAAGATTTGGCTGAATTGGGAAACGCATTTCTGATGGCCAGCGACCCAGCCGCCGCTGAGGAATGTTTCCAGTCCGCGGTTGATCTTGCGCCCAATCTCGCATCGGCCATGAACAATCTCGCTTGGCTGCGCATGGAGCGAAATCAAATCGACGCGACCACAATTGATCTCACTCGCCGCGCGCTCGTAGCCACGCCCAATGATGCAAGCACGCTTGATACAGCGGGGTGGTTGGCGTATCGACAGGGCCGTTTGCGGGACATGGAAGACGCTGCGGGCGCCCTGAGTTTATTGCAAAAATCGCTTGAAAAAGCCCAAGATAAGGCCTCTCCTGAATCCATGGATCATTGCGCGGACGCGCTGTATCGCGCCGGTGAAATACAGCAGGCCACGCAACTGTGGCGCGCGGTCGCTGATCAAGGCGTGAATAAATCTTCGCGTGAAAATGTCGCTAACGCATTTTCCATTTTGCAGCAACGCGAGTGGGGCATTCGCGCATGGAGCGCCGACGCCTTTTATGATCGCAACGATGGAGCGGCCATTGAGCGCGCCAAGAAAAAATTAAAATCAATCGCGCAAGGTGGCGCGCCTGAGTTGGCGGAAATGGATTTCGCGCCAACTTCCGCCAATGACAAGGTTGCGCCCGTGCCCGCGTCTGATACGGTGGCACCCAAGGAGTCCAGGACAACTCCTGAAGGAGCGAAATAATGGCTGGTCATAGTGTTTGGAAAAACATAAAGCATCGCAAGGCGGCGGTGGACGCCAAGCGCGGAAAAATTTGGAGCAAGCTTAGTCGCGCCGTGATTGTCGCGGCGCGCACTGGTGGCATGGATCCCAAATTTAATTCCGCTTTGCGTTTGGCCATTCTTGATGCCAAGGCGGGCAACATGCCACGCGATACGATTGAGAAGGCCGTTAAAAAAGGCGCGGGTGGTCTGGAAAGCGACTGCTATGAGCCGACTCGTTACGAGGGATTTGGTCCTGGCGGCGTGGCGCTTGTGGTGGAGGCGTTGGTGGCCAACACCAATCGAACCGCGCCCGAAATCCGCACCATTTTTGACAAGAATGACGGCAAAATTGGCGTGCCGAATAGTGTCATGTTTGGCTTTATTCAGCAGGGAATTCTGCTGATTTCAAGCTCGGCCACCACCGAAGACGCCCTTCTGGAAATTGTCCTTGCGGCCGGCGCGGATGATGTTCAAAGTGGCGATGAAGGTTGGCAAATCACGACCGCGCCCGCCATGTTTGGAGTTGTTCGTGAGGCGATCGAAGCGGCGAACATTGCTGTGGTCAGCGCTCAAATAGAATATGTTCCACTGAATACGGTTTCAGTCGATGCAGAAACAATTCAAACAGTCGAAAAATTGGTCGAGGCTTTAGAGGATCATGATGATGTGCAACGAGTGCACACAAATTTGGCGCGTGATTAAGTCCATGAGATTCATCTTCACGAAATCCCTGACTCGCTCTTTCAATGTGAAGCGCATATCACATGTGGCGCAGTGGCGGTTTTTCTTTCTTGGAATTCTGTCGTTGTCTGCGTTGACGGCGTGCGGAACCAAGGACCGTGAATTTCCGGGGCACTCCCGCGATCAAGTTTGGAAAGCCATGGTTCAAGCCGCTGACGATCCGCGCTATGCCGATTGGATTGTGGTTGAGAATCAGGTGTGGCGCGATGATTTAAATAGTCGACTTGAAATTCTTCGCAATGTGCGCCGTGATGTCATGGTTTCTGGCGAGGCGCCAAGGCGTGAAGAAACTGAGTGGAGATTTTCAGCTGAATTAACAGACACGGATCCACCGGCCGTTGAATTTTCAACAAGCACAATCACTGTTCCCGCGCATTTTTGGTTGCAAGCCCGTCATTATTTAGATGAAGTGGATCGAAGACTTAACGGAATGCCGCTTGAGAAAAAAGCGCAAATTCAGACGTTTTCAGCGGCTGAATCTAAGAAATTGCCTGATCGTTCCGCGCCGCTTCCAGTGCTTACAACAACGCAAAGTGACGCGGCAATTCCAACTGAAATTCCAAACGCGCGCGCAATTGAACCTGCAAAAACAGAGGCCGCCATAGCAGTTCCGATTGATGTTGCGCAACCAGTTGCGCAACCGGAGCCAGTTGTGCAAGCGCCGCCAATCGTTCAACCAATTGCGGAACCTGAGCCAGTTGTTCAAGCGGCACCAGTGGCGCAACCAATTGCGGAACCTGAGCCAGTTGTTCAAGCGGCCCCAGTCGCGCAACCAGTTGCGGAGCCGGAGCCAGTTGTGCAAGCGGCCCCAGTCGCGCAACCAGTTGCGGAACCTGAGCCAGTTGTTCAAGCGGTACCAGTCGCGCAACCAGTTGCGGAGCCAGAGCCAGTTGTGCAAGTGCCACCAGTTTTGAAAATGGAACCATTCACAGATCCCACGCTCATTCCTGAGCCCGTGCTCACACCAAGGGCCGTTGCTCCTGCAAAACCTGCAAGTGTTTCCAAGGCGGTCCCCGCACGCGTTGCCTCACCAAAAGTGATTCCGGTTCGTGGTCCAAAAACAGAAGCTGCAAGTGTTCCGGATCCCAAGGCTGCACCGATTTCGAAACCCACACCCGCGCCAATTCCAGAACCCGCACCAGCAGCGGAGCCCACACCCGCGCCAATTCCAGAACCCGCACCAGCAGCGGAGCCCGCACCCGCGCCAATTCCAGAACCCGCACCAACAGCTGAGCCCGTACCCGCGCCAATTCCAGCGCAGGCACCCGTTGTAAAACCAGTGCCTGTTGCCAAGCCAACTCCAGTTGCAGAACCTGCGCCCGCGCCGGCAACTGAACCGGCTGAGCCGTCACCTTTTGAGCCGCCGCCAGAGCCATAAACCAAATCAATTTACAAACGCGCCGCGACCAAAATTTATAAACTGATCACAACGCATCACTGAACTTTTTTATCTTTTCCAAGGAGAAACCAATGCCAAGCAAAATTCAAATGACCACCGCAGGACTTCAAGTTCCAGATCAACCCATCATTCCATTTATTGAGGGCGACGGAACTGGCCCCGACATTTGGAAGGCCAGTCAAATGGTGTTCGATGCCGCGGTTGAAAAAGCCTACAACGGCAAGCGCAAAATTCATTGGCATGAAGTTCTCGCCGGCGAAAAAGCCTTCAACAAAACTGGCTCATGGTTGCCAGAGGAAACGCTCACCGCATTCCGCGACATGCTTGTTGGCATCAAGGGTCCGCTGACCACTCCAATTGGTGGCGGCATTAGCAGTCTGAATGTCGCGCTGCGCCAGAAACTTGATCTCTATGTTTGCTTGCGACCCGTGCGCTACTTCAAGGGCGTGCCAAGTCCAGTGAAGAAGCCAGAAGATGTGAACGCCGTGATTTTCCGCGAGAACACCGAGGACATTTACGCTGGCATTGAATTCAAGGAAGGCTCACCTGACGCCAAGAAATTTATGGATGCTTTCAAGTTGGCGTTTCCAGAGCAGTATAAAAAAATTCGTTTTCCAGAAACCAGCGGCATTGGCATTAAGCCAATTTCAAAGGACGGCACCGAGCGACTTGTGCGCAGCGCCATTAAGTACGCGCTGAAAGAGAAGCGAAAAAGCCTGACAATTGTGCATAAGGGCAACATCATGAAGTTCACCGAGGGTGCCTTCAAAGATTGGGGCTACGCGCTTGCGGCCAAGGAATTCCGCAATGAAACCGTGAGCGAGCGCGAGACGTGGATCTTTGGAAACAAGGATGCCAACGCCGCGCTGACCACCGAGGCCAACGCCAAGATGATCGATCCGGGCTACGACATGATGACGCCAGATCAACAAGGCAAGATTCGCGCCGAGATTGATGTGGCCATGAAGTTGTGGGCAACGCACGGTGGCGGCAAGTGGAAGAGCAAGTTGCTCATCAAGGATTCCATCGCCGACATCACATTGCAACAAGTGCTCACGCGCGCCAAAGATTTTGACGTGATCGCAACCATGAATTTGAACGGCGACTATTTGTCCGACGCGCTCGCGGCGCAAGTGGGTGGTATCGGCATCGCGCCGGGAGCCAACATTAATGAGATGACTGGTCACGCTATTTTCGAAGCCACACACGGCACCGCGCCGAAGTACGCCAACTTGGATCAAGTGAATCCAGGCAGCGTGATTTTGTCCGGCGAAATGATGCTGCGCTACATGGGTTGGAGCGAGGCCGCCGACTTGATCATTTCTGGAATGGACGCGGCCATTACGGCGCGCACCGTCACGTACGATTTCCATCGCTTGATGGAAGGCGCTCGCAAGGTGAAATGCTCTGAATTTGCCCACGAAATCATTCGCCACATGGATGCGCGCGTGGCGGTTACGGCGTAAATCGCCATTGATTCAATGACAACGCAAACACCTCCGCCATTCGCGTGGAAGCAATTTTTTCAGACGCTTCCCAGCGGCATGCGCGGAGGTTTTGTTTTGTTCATCGTGTGGTGTGTTTTGCCTTTAACGTGCGGACTGATTTTGTTGGCCAACATCAACTCCGCGCATGAATGGCTTGGTGGCGAAGACTTCAAGGCCGCCATGATTTTTGCGGCAAGCTACGCGGTGTTGACGGGTCTTGGCATTTTGCCAACGTATGCCGCCACCATTGTTGGCGGTTGGGTCTTTGGTGTTGAGCTTGGTTTTGCCGCATGCGCCGTCGGATATCTCGGCGGCAGCACGATTGGTTTTGGCATTAGCAAATTGGTCTGCGCAGATCATGTCGCCAAGTGGATTGACTCGCGCAAGCGCTGGTCCATTATTCGTAAAACAATCCTTGAGGAAAATGCGTTCAAGGCCACGGGCATCATCGCTTTGATTCGACTTTCTCCAAGCGGACCATTTGCCGTGACCAACTTGGTGCTTGCGGCTTGCGGCGCGGGTTGGACAGAATTTTTAATCGGATCTTCCGTGGGCATCGCGCCGCGAACGTTTTTCGCGTGTTTTATGGCGGCTTCGGCTTCCGCCACGGGCGCCACCGATATTCAAACACTGGCCCAAAATCAGGGATATATGGCTGTGATTGCGGGCATTGTCATTTTCATGGTCACGTTGGCGGTGATTGGTTGGGTTGCGCGCGCCGCGCTTGATCGCGCGTTGCGTGACGAAACCCCGGCGATTCGCTAACTTGCTTCACCCATGTCCGTCATAGAAATGAATCGTTCACGCGTTCAACATTCCACCAGCACATTGGCGCGCGCAAAGGCGCAAGCCGCCGCTAAGGCGTCTACAAAATTAAAGAAAAAGCCAGCCGCGAAGTCCGCTCGCAAGACGGTAAAAAAAGCGTGGCGCACCGCGGCCACCAGTGATCATCATGAACTGTATGAATTGTCCGTGCAAACTCCCAAGGAGGAGGTTGAGTTCATTGACAAGGTGTTCAAGTCCATCACCAATCGCTTGCCCGCCACATTTCGCGAGGACTTTTGTGGCACGCATATTCTTTCAAGCGCGTGGGTCATTCGCCGCCCAACCAATCATGCGTATGGCGTTGACCTTGATCCATCGGTGCTTGCATGGGGCGCCGCGCGTCGCAAGCAACAATTGTCGCCTGGCGCGCACAAGCGCTTGCACACCGTGCAAGGAAATGTGCTTTCACACAAGGGCGACTTGGTTGATGTGGTGGCCGCGTTCAACTTCTCGTATTACATATTTAAAAAGCGCGCGGAACTCTTGCGCTATTTTAAATTCGCGCGCACGCGCCTGAAAAAAGACGGCGTGTTTTTCTTGGACTGCTATGGCGGCTATGAAAGTTTCTCAGAGCAAAATGAGGAGCGCCATTTGGACGGCTTCACCTATATATGGGACACCGCGAAGTACAACCCCATTTCGGGCGAGGTGTTGAACCACATTCACTTCAAGTTTCCAGACGGCACCCAAATTCGTAAGGCTTTTACCTACGATTGGCGTCTTTGGACCATCGCGGAGTTGCAAGAATTGCTCGCTGACGCGGGCTTTCAACGCAGTACCGTGTATTGGGAAGGCACCGATCACGCCACTGGCGGCGGCAACGGAATTTTCCGCAAGGCCACGCAAGGCGAGGCATGTGCGGGCTGGATTGCCTACATCGCCGCTGAAAAATAAACTTCAGAATAAAACGAAACTTCAACAGGAAATGAATGGCAACTTAGCCTAAAGTCCACCCAATGCATCCGTTCGCAATACTCGCGCCCGCTTGGCGCCGCGCGCCTGCCGCTGGAATAGTGGCGGGAGCCCTTCAAGAAGTGGAAGAAATTTTTCGCCGCCAATTGCGTAGCGATTTGCCCGCAGTGAATGAACTTGCGCGCCATGTCGAGCGCTATCGCGGAAAAATGTTGCGTCCAACGTTGCTCTTGCTCTCAGGTTTGGCGGCAACTGGCCGCGAGGACGAAGCCGCGCTTTCGCGCAATCACAAAATGGCGGCTGCCGTTTCTGAAATGATCCACATGGCCACTCTGGTGCATGACGATGTTCTTGACGAGGCCGACACGCGTCGCCGTGGCGCCACGATTAATTCATTGCGCGGCAATGAGACCGCCGTCATGCTTGGTGATTGGCTCATCTCAAACGCGTTCCATTTGTGCTCGCTTATTGGCGACCCATCGCTGAATGTCGCCTTTGGCCACACCACAAACACATTGTGCGAAGGCGAGTTGTTGCAACTCAGCCGCCGCGAGGATGTGTGCTTGGACGAGAACACGTATTTAGAAATTGTGAAGCGCAAGACCGCGGCGTTGGTGTCCGCGTGTTGCCAACTTGGCGCCAAATTGTCGGGAGCCAGCGAGGAAATTCAAAAAGCGCTCGGTATGTACGGCCAGCACACTGGCGTTGCCTTTCAAATTCAAGACGACATTCTGGATTTCACAGGCGATCCAAGTGTGGTTGGAAAAACATTGGGTTGCGATTTGCTCAAGGGCAAAGCCACGCTGCCGCTTATTTTGTATTTGCGTGATTGCGTTGGTTCATCGCGTGTTGACGCCATCAATGTGATCGAATCGCGCGACGGGGTTGAATTGGTGCGCCGCATGAATAAAGCGGGCTCCATTGTTGCGGCGCAAGTGGTGGCGGAAAATATGATCCGCGCCGCGCAAGACGCGCTTACACCGCTTCCGCCTAGTCAAGTGAAATCACTCCTGCAAGAGTTGGCCCTGGAAGTCATCCGCCGCGATCGATAATTGCAATCGAGAGCGTGCATGCGCTGACAACGTTCATGCGCGTAAAAAAGTTTCTGTGTCGTGCATTCTTCGCGCAAGTTTGCCGCACTCCGCCGCAACTTACGCTCCGCCGCAACTTGCGTTGTCGATCAATCGCACACTTTCAAGACGCGCCGCAATTAACGCGCGTGCGCCCGCCTTTAATTTTGGTTCAAATTTCTCAATGGGCAGAAGCGTTAGCGGTGCGCGAATGACCGCGTACTCCACTTGAAGTTGGTGCTGCGCCAACATGCGGAGCATTTCATTTTCCGCCGCCGCAATATCCATGCCGGCGCGCACGCTTGCTTGAGCGACCGTGAGCGCTCGCGAAAGTCCCAACGCATTTTCCCGCTGATTCGCCTGTAAATAGCGGTTGCGGCTGCTCATGGCCAGACCGTAGCTTTCGCGAATGGTGGGGCATGCATGTACGACAAGATTTTGCCAACGTGCGCCCTCGCGTCGCGCCATGTCTTGTATCACGCGCAGTTGTTGAAAATCTTTCTCGCCAAAGTAGGCGGCGGCGGGTTGGCACATATCAAATAGTTTCGCAACCACTTGGCACACGCCCGCAAAATGCGTTGGCCGCTGCGCGTCCTCCAGTTTGGGCTGCGTTGCCACAAGCGGCAATTGCAATGTGGCCGCCTCCGCATTGGCCGCCGCCACGCCATGCGGATACATGTCTTGCACGCTTGGAATAAAAATCGCCGCCGCGCCCGCCGCTTGGCACAATGCGCGATCCGCTTCCAGCGTGCGTGGATACTTTGAAAAATCTTCGCCCGCCGCAAACTGCGTTGGGTTCACAAAAAGACTCACCACCACGGGGCGACCATCGCTCGCCGCTCGCTGAATCAACGAAGCGTGCCCCGCATGCAGCGCGCCCATGGTTGGAACCAGCGCGCACCCATGCAAGGGCGCAAGCGACTCGGCGTGTTCAATGATCTGCATGCGGCGAAGGTACTCGCCTTTTATGGCGCGTTGCTTTGTTCCAAGACGCGTCAATTGGCGACGGCATTTCGGCTTCACGCCATGAGCAGCCACGCGCTTTGTGTTCTTGTGAATGCGCTCGTGCGTCAATTTCAACGTGAAAGCGCATTGACCACGTTTATAAAAAGTTTAAATTTCCCTTTGCGGCGCGCTCAATCTTGCCTACACTACAAAATCCTTTTCAAGGACTTCAATTTCAGACAAAAAATCCGAATTTCATTCGCCTTTTATATAGACACATCACCATGAACAAAACACGACCACTCTATTTAGACAACGCCGCCACCACTCGATGCGATCCCCGCGTGGTGGAAGTCATGCTTCCATACCTCACCGAGGCCTACGGAAATTCCGGCAGTCGAAATCACGCCTTTGGTTGGGAAGCGGAGGAGGCTGTTGAGAAAGCGCGCGAGCAATCCGCCGCGCTCATTGGCGCCAACGCCAAGGAAATTATTTTCACCAGTGGCGCGACCGAAAGCAACAACTTGGCCATCAAGGGCGCGGCAAACATGTACGCCAAAAAGCCAGAAGGTCAAACTGGTCGCGGTCACATTATCACCGCGCTTCACGAACACAAGGCCGTGCTTGATCCATGCAAGCGTCTTCAGAAGGAAGGCTTTGATGTCACCTATTTGCAGCCGCCCGCCGACGGCGTGATCACCGTTGACATGGTCGCCAAAGAAATTCGACCCGACACCATTTTGGTTTCCATCATGTGGGCCAACAATGAAATTGGAACCATCAATGAAATTCCAGCCATTGGAAAACTGTGCCATGACAAGGAAATTATTTTCCACAGCGACGGCACGCAGTGGGTTGGAAAAATGCCAACCGATGTGGAGCGCGACAATATTGATTTGCTGTCCTGGAGCGGCCACAAGATGTATGGACCCAAGGGCGTGGGCGCGTTGTATGTGCGCCGTCGCAAGCCGCGTGTGCGCTTGGAGGCCATTGTTGATGGCGGCGGACAAGAGCGCGGAATGCGCAGCGGCACGCTGAATATCAGCGGAATTGCTGGCTTTGGTAAGGCCTGCGAATTGTGCCAGCATGAAATGCAATCCGAAGGCGAGCGCCTTTTAAAGTTCCGCAATCGTCTAGAAACAGAACTCGCCAAGGCTATTGAAGTGACGCAAGTCAACGGCAACGTCAGCAAGCGCGTTCCAAACATCACCAACATTTCATTTGGATTTGTTGAGGGCGAAAGTTTGCTCATGGGTATCAAGGACATCGCGTGTTCATCTGGTTCCGCATGCACCAGCGCCAGCCTTGAGCCAAGTTATGTTCTGAAAAGTTTGGGAGTGGGCGACGAACTTGCGCACAGCAGTCTGCGTCTCAGCATGAGCCGCTGGACCACCGACAAGGAAATCGATTACACCATCGCTTCCATCACCAAGGCGGTGTTGCATTTGCGAAAGATGAGTCCTCTTTATGATTTGTTCAAAGAGGGCGTGGACATTAGTAAAATTCAGTGGCAAACCCACTGAGTTGATGATGGAATGTTTGGCGAGAAGTTTGATAAAAAAAGTTTTGTAACAAGTTTGAACTAAATTTAAGAAAGAACACACCATGGCATACAGCGACAAAGTCATCGAGCACTATCAGAACCCGCACAATGTTGGTTCGTTTGGCAGCAGCAAAGAAGTGCAAGCCCGCAAAGATGTTGGCGTGGGCATTGTTGGCGCGCCCGAATGCGGCGATGTCATGCAGTTGCACATTCAAGTCAGCGATGCTGGCGTGATTCAGGACGCCAAGTTTAAGTGCTTTGGTTGCGGTTCCGCGATCGCGTCAAGTTCCTTGGCCACTGAGTGGATCAAGGGCAAGACCGTGGATCAGGCGCTGGCCATTAAGAACACTGAAATTGTTGAGGAACTCAGCCTTCCGCCAGTCAAAATTCACTGCAGCGTGTTGGCGGAGGATTCCATCCGAGCCGCTATTGAAGATTGGAAGAAGAAGAACGGCCACGCCACGGCGGTTGATGCCCACGCCGTGCACGCTCACTAATTTGGGTTGTCGCGGGTGCTTCTGTCAAGTGACGCCCGCAACTTCGCCTGGCACTTTCACGATTTAGAAACTATTTTGTAAAGTCACTCAACCTATTCACCTCACACATTTCTTTCAGAAATAAAATCCAACCTCACTTCAAGTTTTTAGGAGACCCCCATGTCAGTCATCGTCACAGAAACAGCGGCCCGTGAAATTGATTCCATTATTCGTCAACAGGGTCTCGACCCAGCCAAGATTCATTTGCGCGTTGGCGTGAAGGGTGGCGGTTGTAGCGGTTTTAGTTACCTGCTTGATCTCACCGAGATTCGCAAGGACAACGACGAGTTGTGGGAAGTTGCTTTCACGCGACGCCCTGATGTTGCCGCAAAGGCGCAGAATGAAACCGGCGGCGGTTCCGTTGCCACGGCGACCACGCCAGAAACATTCGCCGTGAAAGTGATTTGCGATCCAAAGTCCTACTTGTATGTCAACGGCACCACGATTGATTTCAAGGATGAAGTCATGGGCCGCGGATTTGTGTTCAGCAATCCAAACGCCACCACCACATGTGGATGCGGCTCCAGCTTCAGCGCATAAGCAAGTCGAGCTCAATTAAATTCAGCAGAAACGCCCGCTTAAATGGGGCGTTTCTTTTTTGTGCTGGGCATTCCGCCAGTGTTCACAAGTGCGGCACCATGACTCAATTTGCGCAGTGCGGGGCGTGCAATTCAACTCGCTCCCGCAACACGGGCTCACAAAGCAACGCGCGCGCTTGTTGCGGCGAATTTATTCTGGCGAATCTCCCCAACCAGTTCTGGAAATTCTTCAGTACCAACCGCTTTGCCAATCAACCAACCTTGCGCGCCATCGCAGTGGTGCTCGTTCAGCCACGCCCATTGAGTGATATTTTCCACGCCCACCGCAATCATGCGCACATTCAGTTGCTTGCTGAGCGCCAGCATGGTTTGCACCATCATTCGGTCTTGCGCAGTTCCAGGAAGTGTTCGAATAAAACTGCGGTCGATTTTTAATTCAGACACAGGCAGCGCTTTCATGTTGGCCAGCGTGGCCACGCCCACGCCAAAATCATCCATGCATATGGTTACTCCCAAGTTGCGCAGTGCGGTCAGCGGCGCGTTGAACACCTGCGGGTTTGAAATAATTGTGGCCTCCGAAATTTCCACGGCTAATTGCCCGCCCGACACGCCGCTTTCGCTGAGCGCGCCGCGCACTGTGTCCACAAAGCGCGGATTGCCCAATTGATTCGCGGTGATATTCACCGCCACGCGAATGTGCAAGCCAATTTGCTCCCACGCTGCGCAGTGGCGGCACGCTTCGCGCAGGCTCCACAATGTGATTTGGTCCATCACGCCGCATTCCTGCGCAACGGCCACGAAGCGTCCAGGCGCAATGGCCACTCCTGTGGGCGATGTCCAGCGAATCAACGCCTCTGCGCCGTACACATCGCCGCGGCTCATGTTGATTTGCGGCTGAAACAGCAATTGAAATTCCGAGTGTTCCACCGCGTGCTGCAAGGCGCTGGCCAATTGCAAATCATTCAGCACTTGTGAATTCATGTGCGCTGACCAATGCGCCGCCGTTGAGTTTGCGCCACCACGCGCGTGGTCCGCCGCCATTTCCGCGCGGCCAATCAGCGTGCGCGCATCCACTTTTTCACCGGACATCACCACACACAAACCCGCATGCGTGCGCAAGCGAATTTCCCGCTGCGCCAGAAACAGCGGCATGCGCGCCGCCTGCGCCACGGTGTCCGCAAGGTTTTCCAATTCAACACTATTGCGGGGCAGGGCGATTAAAAAATTCTCCTCGTCCATGTAGGTCATCCATGAGCCCGTTGGCAGCAACGGCGTCAGGCGCGCGTGAAGCGATCGCTCCACTTCCACTTGCAGCGCGTCGCTGGCCACGCCCAATGAATTCAGCGCGGTGGACACATTGGTGAAATGATCAAATCGCAGCAGCAACACGCTGCCAAGTTGCCCTTGCTCAAGCGCGCTTTGCACATGGCGCGCCGCGAAACTTTTTCCGCTTTCATGATGCTGCGCGCCAAGCCACTGCTCGCGCCGCACCAACGCGCTTTCAATCACCGCGCGAATTTCCTCCACGCCCGCGTTGTCGGCAATCACCGCGTCCGCGCCCGCGGCTGTTCGCGCCGCCAACGTGTTCGCCGCCGCAATGACCACGACCAATGTGTGAGCAAGAACGTGTGTGGCACGGATGTGTTGCAGCAGTTCCGCGGAGAAGTTGCTCGCGTCATCCAACAACACAACGCATGTGGTTTGCGTGGAGCACGCCATTTGCAAGGCTTGATCTTTGGGTGCGCACAAACAATGCACGCCGTTGGCTTTCAGCGCGGCGGCAAGAGTGTCGCGTGCGGAGCCAGTGTTTGAAACCAATAATAGTTGCGGCATGTTGCGTTGGCGAGTTTAAGCGATCTTGTTGAATGTAGAAGCACCCTCTCATTTACTTTTGAAGCAAGTCCGTTGAGCGCGCAATGTGACTACAAGTTCAAGCCATACTGATTGATATACCCGTCGTTTGTTTTCAATGAGCAGAATTCACATCGCATCCGCAACGCGTACGCCCACCGCAATCACTTCTTGGTCGCCGTTCACGCGCGTCAAGTGGCCCTTGGTTCCTTGGTCATCAAGAAAGATGGCGTCGCCTGTGTTCAGGGTGCGCGTAGTGCCATCGCCCGCGGTCACGGTGATGCAACCGGACATCATGAAGAACCATTGCCGATAGGGCGACGCATGCCACGGCCCGGACCAGTTGGCGGCGAAGCGCACCACGGCAAATCCCATGGCGGGTATGAAATCGGTTGCTTCAAGCGGCGTGGTGGGCGGCGCGAAGTCACGCGTGGCAAGCGGCAGTGTGCAGTCTTGAAAATGCGAAAGGCCGGCGGCGTCGACAAAGAGACGGATGTATTTCAGCGGGATGATCATGGTGAGATGTGGCAACTTTCATGAAGGCTTGATTGAGCGCAGTGATTTGGTAGCGGTAGCGTATGGATTTCAGTCACGTTGGCGCTACGAAATTGACAAGAATATTCGAACACAGATTGGATCAGTGTAAACTGAGATTGCAAAGTTCTTGGAGCAAGTTTCAGGAAGGATTTTAAAATCGAAATGAGCGCCGATTCTTTCAATCATTGAGATTTATTACGTGGCAAAGTTGCGCAA
>SESA01000534.1_pt1 | contig 24374 bp, 22 predicted proteins | sample 3171451 | NCBI WGS metagenome assembly SESA01 (sample SAMN06051862, study PRJNA518727) | freshwater metagenome | biome: subpolar coniferous forest; feature: holomictic lake; material: water; isolation source: holomictic Lake 227, 8 m depth | place: Canada: near Kenora, Ontario | collected...
GCGCCAAGGCCGTGGTGGATCAAGCGAATGCGGCGCGCGAAGAAGCCGAACTCACTTTGGGACGCGCGGACATTCGCGCACCCGTTGCGGGCGTTGTCATGGCGCGTCTTGCCGCACCTGGTTCTTTAGTTGGCATGGACGCATCAACCGCGGCGGTTGTGCAATTGTTTGATCCCAACAGCCTGCAAGTTCGCACAGACGTACCACTTGCGGATGCTGGTCGTCTGCGCGTTGGCCAACAAGCGCAAGTGCAATTTGATTCCTTGCCTGGACAAACAGTTCGTGGTCGAGTGTTGCGGCTTGTGCAGCAAGCGGACATTGCAAAGAACACGCTGCAAGCAAAGGTGTTGCTGGAAAATCCGCCGCCAGGCTTGGTGCCTGACATGTTGGCGCGCGTTCGTATTTTCTTGGACAGCGCGCCCGTGCCAACCTCTGCGGCAAGCGCGGCGAAAAGTGCACATGCAACAGACAGCGCAAGCGATGCCGCACATTCCTTGGCAACCAATAGCGCTGGCATTGCAAATAGCGGTGCGACGCACACTATGAACGATGGAATGAATTCGGGCGCCACAAGTCGCACGGAAGTTGCAGCGCCAGAAAGTGTGTTGGCACAAACCGTGGCGCAAGACAATGGAACGCGCGCTGGAACTGTGCGCGTGGTTGTGGATGTGCGCGACGGCGTGGGACGCATTGAGTCGCGTGACATTGTGTGCGCTGCCCCAGTGAGTGAATGGACCGCAGTATTGAGTGGTCTTCGGCCTGGAGATTTTGTGGTGCTGCCAGATTCACCCACCACACGTGATGGACAAATGGTTCGCGTGGAAGATGCGGCTGCGGCAACAGAAGCAATGGACACAAGCACACGCAATACCGCGTCCATGTCCAGCGACAATTCTAATTCACCCAAAAACACCGCAAAGGGAGATCCTCATGCAAACCACTAACGCTTCAACAGATCCGCATGGCCAACGCGACATTATTGTCTGCAACAATCTTGAGAAACATTATTCGCGCGGCGGCGAAACAGTTCGCGTGCTGGAGTCGATCAACCTCACACTGCAACGCGGAGCTTTCGTGGCGCTGATGGGTCCATCCGGGTCGGGCAAGACCACGCTGCTGAATTTATTCGCGGGCATTGATCGACCAACAGCTGGTGCGTTGCATGTGGACGGCCAAGACCTGACGCAACTTTCTCGCGCGCAACTTGCGCAGTGGCGCGCCACAAGCGTGGGATATGTATTTCAGTTGTATCACTTGGTGCCCGTGCTCACCGCGTATGAAAATGTTGAATTACCCCTATATTTACATGACATTTCAAGAGCGGAGCGGCACGCGCGTGTGAGCGAGGCGCTTGAATCCGTTGGTATTGCGGATCGGCACGCGCATTATCCGCGTCAACTTTCTGGCGGACAAGAGCAACGCGTGGCCATTGCGCGCGCCATTGTCACGCGCCCCGCGTTGTTGTTGGCCGACGAACCCACGGGTGATCTTGACCGCGTGGCGGCAGCCAGCATTATGCAATTACTGTCGAAGCTGCACCGCGAGCGCGGACAAACTATTGTCATGGTGACGCACGACTCGTCCACCGCGACGCATGCGCAAAGATTGGTCCACCTTGACAAGGGACAACTTGTGGAAGATGTGGCGGTGCGCGTATGAACCACACTCAATCCATTATGGGCATGGCTTCACTCGCGTGGCGCGGCATGAGGCGGCGACCCACCCGCAGCGCGCTGGTGTTGGCGGGCGTTGCGGTGGCGGTGTTTTTATTCTGCACCGTTGACACCATGCGCAGCGCTGTGGAACGCGCCACTCAAAAGTCCGCGGGTGAAACCGCATTGATTGTCTACCGACAAAATAGATTTTGCCCGTTCACCAGCCAGTTACCGCAGTCGTATGAAAATGCGATTGGAAAAATTCCCGGAGTGGCCAGCGTGACGCCTGTGAAGATTGTGGTATCCAATTGCCGCGCATCACTTGATGTGGTGACATTTCGCGGAGTGCCGCCGCAAGAATTTGCCGCCACGCATAGTGGCAGCGCCAGCGCGCAAGACATGCAAAGTTGGCTGAGCCGTGGCGACAGCGCATTGATTGGCCGCGAACTTGCGCAACGCCGCCGCTTGAAAGCTGGTGATCGTTTCACCGCCGCTGGAGTGGACGCGTTTGTGGCCGGCATAATTGAAAGCGATTTGCCGCAGGACCAAAGCAGCGCGTTTGTGCATCTTGCATTTTTGCAGGAGCAAGCCAAGCGTGGTGGCACTGGCGGAGTAGTGACGCAATTTGATGTGCGCGTGAAAGACCCCGCGCAAATGGACGCGGTTGCGCAGGCCATTGATGCACGCTTTGCCAAAGATCAATCACCAACAACCACGCGCGCCGAGACGGCCCATGTTGCCCGCGCCGCCACCGATGTGATTGTGTTGGTGGGCTTCGCGCAAGCGCTTGGTATTGCGGCGCTTGTTGCGGTGTTCGCCTTGGTGGCCAACGCCATCGTGTTGTCCATGCGCAGCCGCGAAAAAGAAATCAGCGTGCTGCAAACGCTTGGCTTCCGCGGCGTTCACTTGGCAACGCTTGTATTGCTGGAGGCGCTCATGCTTGGCGGAGTTGGCGGCTTGATTGGCGCCAGCGCTTCATACGCCGTCGTTGCGTTGGCGCGCACCGCCATGACAATGGAGGGCGTGTCCATTGCCATTGCGCCGTCACTTGTCATTGCCTTCATTGGCGTTGCCATTGCGATTGCGTTGAGCGTGCTTGCGGGAATTGTTCCCGCCATCATCGCCGCGCGTCAAACTATTGTCGCGGGGTTCCGTTCATGAAATTTCTTCCACTGCATTACGCCGCGCGCAACATTGGCCGCAGTCCATTGCGTTTGGCGTTGACCGCGGGTGGTGGCGCGATTGTTGTCTTCTTGGTGGTCAGCGCGGTGGCCAGCGTGCGCGCGCTTGATCGCGGCATTCGCGCCAGCGGAACCGTGGGCAATGTCATGTTGCTTGGCGCGGGCAGCGAGGAGAGCGTGGAGCGCAGTGAAATTTCCGCAAGCACTCCGGGAATTCTTGCTGCCAGTGTTCGCGGAATGAAATCGTTGGGCGGCGCCGCGTTTATTTCACCCGAGCTTCATGTTCCACTTCCCTTGCGCCGCGCGGATCAACCCGCTCCCACTGGCAACGCGCGCGACTTGGTCATGGTGCGCGGCGTTGAACCCAGTGCGTTCATGGTTCATCCGCAAGCGCGGCTGGCTATTGGTCGACTTCCAGAAATTGGTCACGCGGAGGCGCTTGTTGGAAGATCGCTTGCGGATCGCCTTGGCATTGCCGACATACATGTGCACCATGATCATGTGATCGCGAGTGCATCACATGCAACTAATTTTTCTGAGAACAGTTCGAATTCAAATAGCGTCAACTCCCCCGCTCCAGAAATTCTGATCGATGACATTCCGTTCACCGTGACTGGAATCATTGACGCGCCCGGTGTTGCCATTGACGGCGAAGCATGGCTGCCTATCAGCGACCTGTTGGTGCTGACCAAGCGTCAAACAATTTCCGTGGCGGTGATTTCTTTAGACAGCGCCGACATTGGCGATGTTGAAATGTTCGCGGCGCAGCGACCAGATCTTGAACTGGCCGCCATTGATGAACCCGCGTATTACGCTGGTCTTGCGAAGTTTTTTCGGCCCGTGCAAATTCTCATCGCCGTCAGCGCGCTCATCGTGGCACTGGGCGCAATGCTGGGCGGACTCAACGCGCTTGACGCCGCGTTCGCCTCGCGCTCTCGCGAAATTGCCATGCTGCAAGTTCTTGGATATTCACGCGCCGCCGTGGTTGCAAACCTAATCCAAGAATCCATGATCACCGTGGCCACCGGCGCCATTCCCGCGCTCTTGATTGCCGTTCTTCTACTCGATGGCCTTGGCGTTCGCTTCTCCATGGGAATATTTTCACTGCGCGTGGACGCCGCATGTGTTGCCAGTGGTCTTGCCGCTGGCTTGCTGCTAGGACTGATTGGAAGTTTGCCGCCGACTCTTCGTTGTCTTCGCGCCGACATTCCGTCGGCGTTGAAATCTGATCTTGTATAAACTTTTTTTAGGAGACTGAATTATGAAATCACTTCTCACACACAGTATTTTGACCATCACCACCGCTCTTGCAATCATCGCGCCCATAGCATGCGATCAAAGCGCTCCTACGCCAACAAAGAACGCAGCGAACTCCACAACCTCCGCGCTGCCGAAAGATTTATTCATCACGCAAGAACCAGCGGGCGCGCTTGGCGTGTTGAAAGTTCGACAAAGCGCCAAGGCTGGCGACCATGTCACCATGATCGGCCGCATTGGTGGATCTGAGAAACCGTTTGTGAGCAACCGCGCCGTGTTCACCATGGTGGACGCATCCGTAAAGACTTGCCTTGAAATGGGCGACGCCGCGCATTGTCCAACTCCAGCGGATTATTGCTGCGAAGACTCCACTGAATTGGCCAAGTCCATGGCGTCCGTCAACATCACGGACAAATCAGGAAAGCCGCTGGCCATTTCACTGGCCGCAGATGGATCGCTGAAGCCACTCATGTGGATCGCCGTTGAAGGAACGTTGCAACCAACCGATGGCGGCGCGTTTATTGTGAACGCCGACCACATTTACAAAATGCCGAACGATCCGTTGGCCAGCAAGTTGAAGTAACGGGCGATCAATCGTTGCCAAGCGGGTTGCTCTTCTACCCACTCAACAACATTCCGCACCATGCTTGTAAGAACTTTGCAATCAACGGCGATCAAGCTCACGCCAATCAAGTGAATGCGAATTCTCCTGCACATTCTGCACTATCACGGTTTGTGTTTGTAAAGGAGATCCAAATTTTTGTGCTCGTAGAATCCGGAACTCCAACATCACTTTGTTTTTCCACTCTACAAAGTCCCCGTTCGGGTCGAATGAATTGAAGAAATCGGATAACTGTTTGAGAGATTTTTGTTCCAGGCTTTCGTAGTTGTCTTGTTGATCATTTGTCATATTTTGACCCTTTACATCTTGACATTACGTCTGAAAAAGCGAGTGGAGACCGGGATTATTTTAAAATTGTGAACATGGCAAAATTTTAAAAAGTTAAAGGGCGTTACTTGTAATTATCCTCACGCTGCTTCTTTAAAGATGCAGCGGGCTCTTAACCCAACTCCTCATGGCTTCTGCGATGAGCAACAAGAACCAGCCTGCCCATCATTCAAACTTTGCTTGCGTGGTTCGCGGCGCTCGGGCATATCCCTTGCAAACTTCTGCAAGCGAAGCGCGCGAAACTCCTGCAGAGTCTGCTCGCGCCACTGCGCAAAGTCCCCATTGGGATCAATCATGCTCAACACTTTGGACAAATGATCTTCGCAACGCTTTTCCAAATGGGTTGTGTCTGCCAGTTTCATTTGCATTTCCCTTGTATTTGAATTTTTTTGAAACAAACTTGACCGCCTCAACGATCAAGCATGTCTTTGAAACGATATCCATTTGTATATGTGGATTGTTCGCCACTCGTGACGCAAAAAACTCAATTGAGAAGGCAAATATTGAAGTTTTAAATTGTACCGCTTAACGCGCAGTTATAGACGCGTTGGTTTGCAACCGTGCTGCTGTGACTCAAGCGCCTAAGAAATTATTGAGGTGGCTGAGTTGCCGCGCCAGCACTTCCGGCGCTGTCGCTTGAGCCACCAAATATATTTTTAATACCTTTGCCCAGATCTTGAACCCCGTCTTTAATCGCGGTTCCCGCTCCCTTCACCATGGGAAATTCCGCGGTGCCATTCAAAATACTTCCAACTTTACCAGCCGCGCTCTGCAGGCCGCTCGCCATGGCGCTGGGCAAACCAGCAATCTGAGCCTTCACAATGGCAAGCAAAATTCTATTCATAAGTTGCGCGGTCACATGCGCTGCCACTTGGCTTGCCGGCGTCTTGCTTCCAAGATCGGCAACAATAATGTCGGGAATATTCACCTCTAAAATTTTTCCAGCCTTGACATGTGCATCGCCTTCAACAAGCACCTTGATACCTGTGACTTTCAGTTGCTGAATGGTGACTGTTCCAGAAGAATCTTTTGTGGGTGCAGGAGCAGCACTTGGTGCTGGCGCGGCATCGGAAGATTGATTGAGCGAGTCCGCAACAACTTGCAAGTTCACCTTGCCACCCTTCTCAACCAAAGTCACCAACACGCCATCGACATTAATTTCTTCAATCACAACATCGCTTGAAAGCAATTCTGGAAGATTCGCCGTCACTCCGGCGTAGCGCAACTTGAACATTGAATCCGTTCCAAAACCCTCTGGCTGCGCCACTGCAAGTTCATGCAATGAACTTGTTCCGCCCAAAATAGCGATGTGCACTGATGAAAGAGTTGTTTGCACGCCAAGCACGCGGGTACCCGCTATGGCAACAACACGCGCCGCCGCGGCGTCTAGAAAGAGAACCGCCGTGACGCAAATCAGCACAACGGACGCGGCGCAGACTAAAAGTATTTTTTTCAGAAAGCTCAATTTCTTTGGGGACGCGACCGAAGTGGATTCATTTTTCATATTGAAGAACTGTAACCGATTCCAATTATAAATTTTATGGCGACACTTGCGCCAGCGCGTCACGCGTCTGCAAAAGTTGGGCGGCAATACTGACCGCAATTTCCGCGGGCGCGTTGCTTCCGATTGGCAACCCCACTGGGCAATGAATTGTATTCACGGCGTCTTCAGCGAACCCTTCCTTCAACAACGTGCCGCGTAATGTTCGAGCTTTGGGCTCGCTGCCAATGACTCCAATAAACGCGGCCTGATTGCGCTTCAGGATTTGGCGCACAATGGGCAAGTCGGTGGCGTGCCCTTGCGACATGCACACACAAAACGTCCCGATGGGCAATGCACAAACTTCTTGCGCCATGTCAGCGGTCAGAATTTTTCGCAGGTTGGGTCGTGCAGTGATTTTGGCCAACCACTCCTCGCGGTGATCAACGCAAATCACATTGCAAGCGAAAGTGCAAAGCAGCGCGATAGTGGCTTGCGCCACATGCCCCGCTCCAAAGACAGCGATGTTCCAATTGCGCGCCGCGGAAATTTCATAAAACAACGTCGCCGCGCCTCCGCACACCATGTTCAAGTCGCGCTGCAATTCATACCGAATCATTTCGGGATCCACCACTTTGTTGGTGTCCGCGCCCAACTTCACGCGCACAATCATGGCAAGCGCATGCTCAATGGCGCGCGCTTCAAGCCGCCCACCACCAACAGTTCCCCACGCAAGACCACTCTCCGTCACGATCGCTTTGGCGCCAATGTCCTGCGGCACGTGTCCCTCTGGTTGAACCAAAGTGACCGTTGCAAACACCACGCCGCGGTCGGCGAGCTTGCTGGCTTGCTCCAAATAGTCGGCGATCACGCGGCTCATGGGGTTGGCGATGATTCCCACTGAGCGAACATTTCGGGAGAAAGTCCGCGCAGCACGCGCTCCGCCGTGGCGGGAATGGCAAGTTGAACAAGATCTGTAGTCGCGCTGGACTGCGACGATGCATTTTTGTTGGACGCAGTTGCGTGATCATGACTGACTGCGCTAGTCAGGAGATCGCCTGAGTTCTTTGATTTGGAATTCACCAATCGCGCCGACGCAATGGCGTCGCGCACCGCGGTCCACACGGAAATCGCCAACAGCAACGGCGGCTCGCCCGTGGCTTTTGTGCCACGAACATTGACGGTGTTGCCTTGATTCACAATAAAGTCCGCGTTGAAAATGCGCGGCGTATCTTGAACGCTTGGAATTTTATACGTGCTTGGTGAATGCGACACAAGCAAACCGTTGTCGTTGTAGACCAAATGCTCCGTGGTGACCCAGCCCATTCCCTGCACAAATCCGCCAAGAACTTGCCCCATGTCCAGCGCGTGGTTCACCGGTCGGCCAACATCCATCAACATGTCAACGCGCAACACTTTGATTTCTCCAGTGTGGCTGTCAAGTTGCACTTCGCTTGCCGCAACGCCTTGCGTGAAGTACAGAAACGGACGGCCCTGCCCTTTTATTTTGTCAAAGGTGAGATGCGCCGTCGCGTAGTGGCCATACTCGCTCACGGAGACGCGATTGAAATACGCCTCGCGCACAAGTTGCGCGAATTCTATTTTGAAAGTCGCCTTCGCGGGCTCAGTGACAAATACGCATGCGTCGCGGAACTCCACAAGCGTTTGATTTTGCGATTGAGATTCAGTGTCATCATTCGCGCGCTCATTCTTCCCCGCATTTGCTCCAACATTTGCGCGATTCAACATTCCACTTGAAACCAATGTGTATTTCCCCACGCAATTTGTAATTGCAATCTCTGGTTGCGTTCCCAACCCCGCGGTCTTGGTAGGCCAAAGTTCATGCGGAATATTTCGCAACTCAAACGCCAGCGCTGCAAGTCGCTGCTTTATTTTCTCGCACGCCATCACTGCCGCGGATCCATTTAGGTCCGTGCCGGCGCTGGCGGCGGTTGGTGACGTGTTCGCATTCTTCTCGGTTGAAGTGGGCATGATGCGAACTGCGGAAATCGGCAAACCAAATTGCTCCGCCACAAGCGCCGCAATGCGCGAGTTCACGCCTTGACCCATTTCAACGGCGCCGGTGGAAACTTGCAGCGTTCCATCAGTATGAACATTCACAAGCGCGTTGCCTTGATTCATGAAGCGCGTGGAAAATGAAATACCAAACTTCACCGCGGTCATTGAAAGTCCGCGCGAATGCACATGCGGATTGCGCTCGCCATCATTGTTCCATTGATCAATCTCCTGGCGGCGCGCGCGGTAGTCGCACTTCTTCTCCAGCGTTTCGAACAGTTCGGGCAGACAATTATTTTCCACAAGTTGACCGTACGGAGTTGTGTCGCGGCCCGGACCGTAACAATTCAACTTGCGCACATCCAACGCGTCGCGGCCAAGCACGCGCGCAATGTCCTCCAAAATCATTTCGATCAGCGCCACGCCTTTGGGACCGCCAAAACCACGGAACGCGGTGTGCGGATGAAAGTTGGTGCGGCACACTTGACCGCGCAATCTGGCGGCGGGAATAAAGTAGGCGTTGTCGCAATGCAGCAACGCGCGCTCCATGATGGCCGTGGATAAATCCGCGTAGGCGCCGCCGTCGGAATACAACATGGCGTCCAGCGCGAGAATTTTTCCGCTGTCATCAAAGCCGCATTCATAGTGAATTTGAAACGGGTTGCGCTTGCCCGTCATGATCATGTCCTCATCCTTGGTCAACACAATGCGCGCGGCGCGGCCAGTGCGCTTTGCAACAAGCGCCGCGTACGCCGCGAATGGCGACGCTTGCGTTTCTTTGCCGCCAAAACCTCCGCCCAATCTTTTGGCAACGCACACCACATCGCTGAAAGGAATTCCGCACGCCTTGGCAACCACGTGTTGCGTTTCCGTTGGGTGCTGCGTGGATGAATGCACTTCAAGTTGGCCGTCCTCACGCGGATACACCACGGCGGCCTGGCTTTCCAAATAAAAGTGATCCGCGCCTTCAATCTTTAACACGCCTTCAATCTTGCGCGGCGAAGATGCAAGCGCGGCCTGCGCGTCGCCCTTGGAAATAGTTCGCAGGTGACCAATGAAACTTTCTTGCGCCACGGCCTCATCAATGCTGCGAATGTCAGGAAGTTTTTCCCACTGCGCCACCACGGCGGCCAAGCCTTGCGCCAAGGATTCTTTGGTTTGCGCACCCAGCACCGCCACCACTTCGCCAACAAAATGTGTTTCTTGCGAGGCAATCACAGGTTGATCCGCAAAAATTCCGCCCCACATATTGTGCGCAACATCGGCGGCCGTGATGGCGCACTCCACACCAGCAATTTTGAGCGCCGGCGCGAGATCAAGCAATTTCAAGCGCGCGCGAGCAAACGGACTGAAGACAAGTCCGCAGTGCAGTTCACCTTTCACCATGGGTCGGTCATCAACAAATTCCGACTTGCCAGTGACATGCGTGGTGGCGGAATCATGCGACGGCGAGCCCACATCCTTCAACAACGATGTTGATGATGTCTCCCCAGAATGAGTGTCTGACTGTTGATGGACAGAATTAGCCACTGAAAACCTCGCATGTGCGGCGGCGAAATGTATTCATTACGGAAATTTTCCCAGCACTTGAAGCGTCACGCATGCAACACCTCGCTGAAGTAGCGGCAAAATTCATTCATCACAGATATTTTTCCAACACTTGAAGTGTCACGCATGCAACACCTCGCTTGCATAACGCATGAACAACTTCGCGGCCGTCACGCGGCGGTACGCGGCGCTGCCACGCACATCCGACAGTGGCGTGATGGCGCTTGCAATCATGTGCGCAACAGCTTGCGCTTTTTCCATGGTGAACTCGCCAACTAACGCGGCTTCTATTTTTGGCATACGTATAGGCGTGGCTGCAACGCCGCCGAATGCGATGCGCGCCGACACAACACGCGGCGGTGATTTCGTTTTACGCGCGGCAAGAGACTTCAAGTCGTTGCTGGAATTGGAATGTTTGGCGCGCCCAGCAAGCGTGAGTGAGAACGCGCCGCTGATGGCGCTAATGTCCATGTCCTTACGCTGCGAAACTTTATAAAGCCGCAGAAGTTCCTTGGAATCCGTGGCGTTGAAAGACACGTGTGTAATAATTTCTCCAGGCGTAAGCGCCAACTTTTTATAGCCAACATATAAATCCGTAAACTGAATATTGCGCTTATGAATTGGTCCCTTGCCGCCAGGCCGACTGGCGACATGCACAACCGCGTCCGCAATCAGCAAGAACGGAAGCGTGTCGCCAATGGGTGACGCGTTGGCGATGTTGCCAACAAGCGTGGCGACATTTTTAATTTGCGGCGAGCCAAATAAATTTAGAAAGCTGGCCAACTCCGGAGCGCTTGTTTCACACAGTCGACGTAGTTGCGCAAGCGTGACACGCGCGCCAACAACAATGCCCGATCGAGATTGCTTGGCTTGATACAAATCACGAATCAAATGCAAACTCAGCAACGCGCGTGGCAATGGCTTGCCCTTGTTGGTTTGGACACCCATGTCGGTGGCCGCGGCCAACACCTTGAAGCCGGGGTTCTTCGCCGCAAATGTCACGGCCTCGCGCAACGAAACCGGCGCGAACAATTTCATGCCGTCATGTTCAATCAACAATGACTTGGTGGTCGTGTTCAGCGCGTCCGCAATCGCCGCGATGTTGGAATAGCGCCCCGCCACCGAATGTTTTTCCGTCGCGCGCACCGTCAACGCGGCTTCCACAATGGGCGCATAGCCAGTGCATCTGCACAAATTGCCCGTGAGATAATTCGCGGCCATCTTTGCATCAATGTGTTGCGCCGCAATCGCGCCGCCATGGCTTGCAACATTTGCGCGCGCGCCATGTGCATCGCCATGTTTCTCCAACATGGCGCTCATGGCCATGACAAATCCTGGTGTGCAATATCCACACTGCGAAGCGTGGCATTGCTTCATGGCCACTTGCGCGGGCGACAACTCATCGCCGCATTGCATGCCCTCCACTGTGACAATGTGTGAGCCATCCATTTGCGCCACCGTGACAATGCACGAATTCATGGCTTCAAATTCAAGCGGCGCACTACGTGTGGCGTGGTCCGCGCCAACATTCGCGCCAACATTTTCATCATCGTTCGCACCACCTTGCACGCCAACATCCACATGGGCATGTGCAGCAAGATCCGGAAACGCCCGCAACACGGTGCATGAACCGCAGTCGCCCTCGGCGCACACAATTTTTGTTCCTGTCAGACCGGCTTCTTTGCGCAGCCAATCCGCCAACATCATCAGCGCTTCACGCCCGCGAATTTCGCGCCTTACGCCGTTCAAGTAGATCAACGCAAAATCACGCATGTGTGATTATGGTAGCCAACCACGCTACAACTTGAAGTTTTTGACCAAGGCGTCGGCGCCAAAGCGCAACACATTGATGTCCGATCCAACCGCGACAAATGTGTAGCCCCAATCAATGTAGCGGCGCGCTTCATCTTGATTGGATGTGAGAATTCCCGCTGGCTTTCCAACCGCCTTCAAGCGCGTGACCGCATCATGAAGCGCGGCCTGCACATCCGCGTGCGCCGGATTTCCAATGTGACCAAGCGACGCCGCCAAATCCGAAGGCCCAATGAAGACGCCGTCCACTCCGTCAACATTTGCGATTGATTCCAAATTGGCAAGCGCCTCCTTGGTTTCAACTTGCACCAGCACGCACATTTGCGCGTCGGCCAACTTGAGATAATTGTCAACGCGTCCGTAATGACTTGCGCGAATCACCGGCGCAACACCGCGAATTCCAGCGGGTGGATAGCGCACGCTGGCCACCGCAAGTTTGGCCTCATTGGCGTTCTGCACAAACGGAACAAGAATGGTTTGCGCTCCACTATCAAGCATGCGCTTGATCACCACCGTGTCCAACCACGCTGGCCGCACAACGGCGCTGGCATGCGTGCCCGCAAGCGCCTGCATTTGCGCAACAATGTCGGGCAGCTCATTGGGCGCGTGCTCACCATCAATCACAATCCAATCGAAGCCGCTGTCGCCCAATACCTGCGCCGCAATGGTGCTGCACAAACTGCTCCAAAGACCAATCTGCAAACGACCTTCCTTCAGCGCCTTCTTGAACTTGTTGTGTTGCATTTCCATTATGAGATCATGGTAAAGATTTTTACGTGGGCACAAAGATTTGCCATCAGGAAATGCGTTGGCGCAACTTACGCGCGCGGCGGCGGACCAGCGGCGTGAAACTGCATGATGGCGCCAGGCTTTGCGTAATCGCTGTTGAATTTCTCAAGCATGGGCGGCGGATTTGCGTTGTCATGCCAAATCTTGATCGGGCCAAAGAAACTTTTGTAATACATGGGACGAAAATTCCAGTTCAGCGGCAGCGTGAATGGATTGAACCCCGTCTGCTCCACCGCCAAGGCAAATGGCCCCTGATCGTTGGCCTTCATGATCAGCGGCACGCCATCTTTCACAAGCGCCAGTTGCGAATCAACCGTGCGCGACAGAGCAGCCCAACTTTCAAATACCGGAGCCACCTTCTTGGTGAAAAACATGACGCCGGTGTTGTATTCAATTTGGTCGCCGCTAAAAATCTTGTGGTAGCGCTTGGCCCAAGGGCATTCATTAATCACAAGCGCAAGGCCGTGCGCGCGCGCCTTCTCAAAACCAAAATCCAAATTGCCCATGACCACCGTGTCAATGTCCAGGTACAGCGTCTCATCAAACGGAGTCATTTCATGCATGGCCGCCTTGCGATTCAGACTGGAGTCGTCGCCGGCGGGCGCCTCGATTTTGAAGATTTCATGCGGTAATTCAGGGTGAAATCGCTTCAACGACGCCTTCAAACGCTCAATGGGCAACTTGGTTTCATCGCCCCAATAGATAGAAATGATTCCTCTAGACATGGCAACTCCTGAATACATTTTGAGCGGCAAATTCGGACAAACTTTCCATTACTGCCCAAGACTACAACGACGTTGACCCCCATGAAAATTTCAGCCGTGCGACAGGTTTCAACTGTCGGTGTCTGTTACACATTTTTTATACATTTTATTTCAGAATGTGATGGCGCGGCGAACAATCCGACGATAAGTTGCTACTTGTGCGAGCAGGATGAAAGCCTTGCCACACATGAAACCTCTTTTTAGGAAACCGACCATGCGAATCTCTCCCCGTCTTGTTCTTCCAATTTTCGCGGCTCTTGTTCTTGGCCTGAGCGCCTCGGCCAGCACGCCAACACCGTCCGATACCGTGACAACCCCACCTCAAACCACCAAAGCCAGTGGAACGCATGCAAAAACAAAGCATGCAAAAACCAAGCACTCCAAAGGCAAAAAATCAAAAGCCAAGCATAAAAAAGGCGCGAAGCACGGCAAGCACACAAAGCCAGCCGCGAAGTAAGCACACGACCCACTACAAATTCAATCGCTCACCAGCGCTGGCATAAAACGCCAGCGCTTTTTTTGTGCCAGCGCGTCCATAGTTGGTGAAAAGTTCCAAATCGAACTCTGTCACAGAGTGAATCCGCTTCATTATTCAGATTGAATATGTCACGCCCCGGCGCTGCGCATGGCGCGCTCAACAGCCTTGGGCGCCAGCTTCTCAACCAATGCCAAAAGTTCCTTCAACTTCACGGGCTTGCTGATGTATTCCGTGGCGCCCGCCGCCAGACACCGTTCGCGGTCGCCTGGCATGGCCAACGCGGTCAGCGCGATGATTGGAATGTCCTTCAAGGAAATGTCCGCGCAAATTTTCTTAATGGCGGTCAGCCCATCCATGACCGGCATCTGAATGTCCATTAAAATTAAATTGGGTTGCAACTGGCGCGCCAACGTCACGGCCACTTGCCCGTTGTACGCGTATTGCATGTTGTAGCCCTTGGCTTCTAAATATCCACCAACAGTTTGAATGTTGGCCATATTGTCCTCGGCCATGAGAATCATTGGACTGTCTTTGGCATGAGCGAAATTTCGCGTGAGCGATTGCCCCAACACTTTGCCCGTGTCGGCAACACTTATCTCACTTGATGGCTGCAAAAATAACGCCAACTGTTCACGTGAAACTGGCTTGGTGAAATGCGCCGCCGCGCCAAGCGAGCGTGACTTCTCGGGCGCATCAACCACGGACACGATGACCACCGGAATGTCGCGCGTGAGCGGATTTTCCTTCAACCGCGTCAACACAACCCAACCACTGTCGTTGGGCAATTGAATGTCAAGCAAAATCACATCAGGCTGTTCACGCAACACTTCTTCCACTGTTTGCTCGCCACGCGGATGCACCACACTGGTCAATCCGAGCGCGCAAAGATGACGCACCAACAAATCAGCCGCGGTGGGATCGTCTTCAATAAGCAACGCGCGCCGATACACGCGCGCAGGGACCACGTCTTTCACTTCCAAATTGACATGCTTGGCGCCTGAAACGAGACCGTCAACAGGCGCATCCATCACCGACGAAAAAATAAACTTGGCGCTGGTCTTGGACGCGGCCGCGGCCGCGTCAACCATGGGCAGCGTCACAATGAAACGGCTCCCCTTGCCAAGTTCGCTTTCAAGCGTCACGCTGCCGCCGTGCAATTCGACCAATTTGGCGACAAGAGCCAAGCCAAGACCCGTGCCTTCCTGCGGCCGCGTTAAACCAGATTCAATTTGCGTGAATGCGCGAAATAATTTCGCGGTGTCTTCCAAGGCAATGCCAATACCCGTGTCCCACACGGTAAATCGCACCGCATCGTCGCCCTTGGGCGCGGTCACGCTTAACCCAATGTGCCCGCCATTGGGCGTGAACTTGACGGCGTTGGTGAGCAAGTTCACAAGAATTTGTTTCAAGCGCCTTGGATCAACCGACAGTTGCGCGACATTGTCATCATGCTCAAAAGTCACGCCAATTTTCTTTTGCATGGCTTGCGTGCGCACAAACACCAGGCAACTTTCACAGAACTCGCTCACGTTTACTTGGGCCAAGTTCAACTCCAACTTGCCCGCCTCAACTTTTGACAAGTCAAGAATGTCGTTGATCAACGAAAGCAAGTGCTCGCCACTACTGTAAATGGTGTCTAAGGATTGGCTTTGACGCGGCGTCAACGGCCCGTATGTCTGCTCGCGCAGCGCCTCGCTTAAACCAAGAATGGCGTTCAACGGCGTGCGCAACTCGTGGCTCATGTTTGCCAGAAATTCGCTCTTCAGGCGAGTGGCCTCCAACTCAGCATTGGCCACGCTTAAAGCAGCATGCGTTTGCCGTAGATCATCCTCCGCCAATTTGCGCTCGGTAATGTCGGCGCGAATGGCGATGAATTGCAGTGGTTTTCCATCGTCACCAAGAAATGGAACAATGGTTGTGTCCACCCAATAAATAGATCCATCTTTCGCGCAATTGCGAAGTTCGCCCTTCCAAATTTTTCCGCCGCTAATGGTCTGCCAAATATCACGGATGAAACTTTTTGGGTGGTACCCAGAATTGATAATCCGGTGGTCCTTGCCAATCAACTCCTCGCGCGAGTATTTGGAAATGGCGCAGAACTTGTCGTTGACATAGGTAATGCGTCCATGCGCGTCGGTGGTGGCCACAATGGCATGGGCGTCAAGCGCCGCTTTGAAATCAACAAGCGCTTTGCGGCTTTGCGACATCTGCGCCTCATGCAACTCAGCTTCTGATCGCTTGCGCGCAATTGCTTGCGCATTGGTGCTTGCAACATCGCCAGCATGATTGATTGGGTCAGTCATATGAATTCCGTTTTTCTGAGCGCGGTCACTTCTTTGCGTTCGGGTTGGTGCAAAAACATTTCTAAAATCCAACCCCCAGAAATACGGCAATCCATGGACTACTGATTGAATGACAACTGTAACTGAAATATGTATGCACCGTGAAGCAAAATGTCGATGGCTATCATTCCCCTAAGCTTGGGGGACTCAAGCGCATAATGACAAAACAATCCACATTCATGCCCAAACACCTCCACATTCTTCATGTCACTCAAAGCGCGGGCGTGGCGGGCGGTGGTGTTGCAAAATATATTTGGGACTTTGACGACTGGCTTCATGAGAACAAGGTCGCAGCGGGCGTGACTTCACGCGTGATTTCGTGCGACACCAGTGGCCACGCTGAAAACACCAGTGCCACTGTTCTTGCGCGTAAGTGGCCCGCGTTTCTGGGCCGCACCGAAATTGCTCAGTGGCTCCAACAACTTGAAGTCAAACCAAACATCATCCACATTCATGGGCTTCGCTGCTATCACAACGCGCAAGCCGCAACGTGGGCCGCGCGCAATAACATTGCAGTGGTAGTCACTCCGCATGCGCAACTTATGCCGTTCACCATGGCGCGCAATGCGCTGCAAAAAAATATCTACGACACATTCGTCGAGCGGCCCCTGCTTGCGCGCGCCAACGCCGTGCATTTTGTCAGCCAAGTTGAACGCCACGACAGCGCATACGCGAATATCACCTCCAACAAATCCGTGGTTGTTCCCATTGGCATGAACCGCGCGCAGTGGATCGACATCGCGCCGCAAATTATTGACTCGCTTGATAACACACTCAACAACGCGCTCAACAACACATACCCACTGATCGCGTTCTTTGGCTACCTGTCCTATCGCAAGGGCCTTGATCTTTTAATTGATGCCCTGCCAGCCATTCTTGCGCGCCAACCAAACGCGCGCCTGGTGATCGCGGGTGGCGATCCCGACAACATTTCGTCTGAATTGCAACAGCGCGCCAACGCACTAGGTGTTTCAAACAACCTCACCTGGCTGCCCAACATCACGCGCGCGCAAGCTCGCTGGTTGCTGGAACGCGCCGATTGTTTCGCTCTGCCGTCGCGCGCGGAAAGTTTTTCAATTGGCATTCTGGAGGCGCTGTCACTGGGAACTCCCGTGGTGGCTTCGCGCGAATCAACTTGGGACACATTGCAACAGCAAGGATTTGGTTTCAACTGCGCGCTCTCGGCGCACTCCGTTGCGCAATGCATTTTGCAAGTGCTGGATACGGACCGCGCCACTCGCCAACAGCAACGCGCATCCATTGCGGCGCGCATTCAGAGCGAGTTCACGTGGGATATTTGCGGCGCAAAGATGCTGAATCTGTATCAGCAACTTCTTGCGCAATAAGCACCCAGCCTGCGATCAGCAGACCCATCAAGCACGTCAGCACTGAATAAATCATCCAGGTTTTAAACAGCGCGAATGACAGCATGAATGGAATGCCTGTGTAACAGACCAACCGATAGGGAAGCAATGGCGCAAGCGCAAGCGCTCCTTCACCCACGATCAGGGACTTGGAGATCCACTGAAAATAAATTCGAATCGTGGCCTCATCAAAGTGTGCGCGAACCCAACTTGCGGCAAGCCCCTGCTTCTGCTCCATAAACATGTCGGCCAAGACTTGGCCGCTCCAATATTCAGAGGTCAACTTTCCAACAAAGCCTCCGCAAAATTGAATGGCGATTACACAGAGCGCCAACGAGCGCGCATGCAGAAAAAATTCGGAGTCGCGTCGGCGCATGGAGAATGAAAACCACACAAACCACGCGCCCACCCAAAATGAAGTTTCAAATGTCGCGTCGTTGGCGCTGTCCTGGTGCAGCAACAGCAACACGGACGACGCGGACATAACAATGGCCGCCAAACAAAACCACGCTTGCCGCCGCGACACAAATACAGGCAGCGCCAACAACGGCAGCAGATACGCGACTTGCGCCACCAACGCCGATCGAAAAAACGATGGAAAAAAATCGTTGACCAATGGATGAGTGACCAACGTCTTGAAAAAGTATTCCATAAATAAAACACACTTGCTCGTCCACCCCACAAGCCACAATGCCACCACAATTCTGGCGGCCACAATTGAGCGCTCAGGAATCAACTCAACGCTGGGCAGGCTCATCGGTTGTTCCTATTTGCATATGAATGACATTTCCTTCACTAGTCAGCACGCACGGAGTCATCCACTCGCGCCCGCGGTAACTGGTCAACGCGTACAAATGCAGCGGCTGATCTGAAATCAACCGCTGACGATCCGTGTCCAAATACATTGGATGAAAAGAATAATGATTCACCGTCATGGTGCGCATAGGCGCCAGTTCTTGCGACGCGTCAAGCTCATGCAGCGGCGCGTACGAAATCACTAGGCGATTGTGAAAGTTGTACATGGATGGAACAAACTGATCCGCCGCCCAAGCCGCAAACGGATGCAATGCAAAATGCAACTTGCGCACCTGCAAATTTTGCACCGCGACAGAAAATGGCAGACACGCCAAGAAAATAAAAATCGCCGTGAACACGACGTACGCAATACAAACCGCGGAGTCTTTGCTCCAGCGAAGCGCGCGCAGCGATTGAATCAATGGTGGCAAGAACATGATTACTTTCAATGAGCCGCATTCCCAAACTTGGTGCACATCGCATGAAAGACCGGCATCAACGCTTGAAATCTCCGTGTCATGAGTGTCTTTGGTCTGACGCGCGGCGCTGACTTACTCGTTGAAAAAAACCGTGTCATTTGCATCACGCGCATCATGTCAGAAATTTCAGCGCTCCGCCGATCACGCTACGCTTAGCCAGCCATGACAGACACCACCATCTATCACGCCATGCTTGTCGGCGCATCCATGGGCATTGCCATTTGTGCGAGTCCAGAAATTCTTATTTTGGGCTTGCTCATGGCCGCCAATCGCGCGGCGCCGCGGCGCAATACCGCGCTCTTTTTCATTGGCGGATTCATTGGTCTCAGCGCCATTGTGATCTTGGGAGCGGTGCTTACTCCAGCCGATCCAACGGGACCAATCCAGCCTTCCATGCACCGCTTCATTGTGAAAGCAACCTTCGGCACCGCGCTCATTGCGCTGGGAATCTTTCGCGGGTGGCAATATTTTTTTGGCGCCGCGCCCGAGCCAAAGAAGCCCAATGAAAAACAATCGCATATTAAAAATCTTCTTGATGTTCTGTTCCCAACACTCTCGGAACGGCCAATCGCAAGCCACCAAATGGGCCTGCATTATTTCCTAAGCTCATTGGTGATTGGATTTATCAGCACGGCCCTGAACCCCAAAATGATTCCCTTCGGAATGCTTGTCGGCCATCAACTTGCTTTGGAGCGCGCCTACACAACGCGATCACTGTGCTTGCTGACATTCGCCTCGATTGCAATATTGCCTTGGATATTTCCGCTGGGCTTGAGTATTTTCACGCCTGGCGCGGCTCCCCAGATGAGAAGTTGGCTTACAAAATTCATGGAGAAAAATGGACGCTGGATAATCGCGTTGATCTGCCTTGGATTTGGCGCGCACATGTACAAAGGCGCTTTTGATATGTGGCCGGGATAAGCCCGCTCACGCCTTCTTCAAGAAGCACGTCTTCAACACCAAGCCGCGCACCTTCTCCACGTTGCATTCCACTTCTTCCAGATTGGAAGTCAGGCGAATGTTTTTCGCAACCGTGCCACGCTTTAGCGTGACGGTGGTGCCTTTCACTTTCAAGTCCTTGATCAGCAAAACGGAATCGCCGTCCGCCAGAATGTTTCCGTTGCTGTCTTTGACTTCCATCAGCGACCATCCACTCTGTAGAAATTGCGCGGATTGATCATGAAGTAGCAGTCGTACGGCTCAAGCGGCGGCAGCGACATATAAGGACCGCCCTTGTCGTCCTTCTTCATCATGAACATCCACGAAGGCATTTTATTTTCTGTTGGCTTCTTGCGAATACCTTCCTCGCGGATCTCATTGACAATATTGTCAATCCAGTGCAGTTGCAGTGCCTTGTCGGCGAACTCGTCCCAGTCGCCGCTCTTTTTGGCGGCATACATTTTGGCCTTGAACTCATCAAGCGTCAGCCCCATTTTCTTGGCGATGGGCTCGGCTAAACGGCGTTCCCATTCGCGCATGGTGGCCACTTCCTGCTCCATGTTGGTCATGTTTCCAACAGCGCTGCCAGACATTTGATGATGCAAAATAATCGCGTTGGGATAGGCGTAACTGTGCGGGGCCAACGTGGCGATGGTGGCCGCCATGCTTGCCGCGAAACTTTTCACAACAACATGCACGGGCGCGTCGCTGGTTTCAATCGCCTTCAGAATTCGGTAGCCCTGCATCACGCTGCCGCCGGGTGAATTGTTGATCACAACAAAGATGGGCTTGGTGCGATCTTGATTGTTGAAGTAGTCAATGCGGTCGCATACATAGTCGGCGGTGCCAGTGACAATCGGTCCGTCCATTTCAATTTTGCGATCACTGATGGTGAGCACGCCGTCCTTGAATGGCTCCATGGTGTAGGTGGGCGGCGCGTTCACGGCGTCGCGCCACTTGTCCTCGGCTTCGCGATTGGTGATTTGCGCGGTGGTGGTTTGCGCCATGGCGGTGGCGCGCATTTGCTCGTCGGCAATTTTTGATTGCTCGGCGCGGCGCTTCTCGGCGGCCAAACCGTTCTCGGCGGAAATTTGATCTTGCTCGCGCTTCAAGTTGGCAATCTTCACGCGGCTCTTCATGTCAAGCATGTCTTCAGCGACTTTGGCGCGCTCCAGCTCCGCCTTGCTGGCGGCTAGTTCCGCCTGCAATTTGGCTGCGTTCACATCTTGATTTTGTTTCAAGCGATTTTGCTCGGCGGACAAACTTGAAAGTTCATCCGTCAGTTGCGCGTCACGCAATTTCTGCGCGCGCTGCAGCGATTCAATCTTGGCTTTGTCTGGCGCGGCCGCGGTTGAATCCTTGGCGCCAAGCAACGCAAGCTCCGCCTCCAACTTTCCTTTTTCCGCTTGCAGTTGTTGCAGCGCTTGCGATTGCTTTTGCTGGGCCACTTCATTGGCAAGTCGTAGTTGATCATTCTCCGCTTTCATTGCGGCCAACTTGGCGGACAATTGCTCGTTGCGAAGTTCTGCGTCGGCGCGCAGTTGCTTGATCAACTTTTGTTGAGCATCGTCCTCCGCCTTTGGCGCACTGCTTTTGTCGGCGGAACTTTTATTCGCGCCCTTGTCAGCGGGCTTCGCTGCGGCGGCTTTGTCCATGGCGGCAAGATCGGCGTCGGCGTCAGTATCCGTGTCCGCTTTGCCTGCTGCGGCGGCATCTTGATTGGCCGTGGATTTATTCGCGGCGGTTTCCGTTTTGGTGGCTTGCGCAATCACGCAAGAAGTGGTCGCAAGAACCATGAAGGACAGAAACAAAGTCGCGGAGCGTTTTTCAAAGTTGATCATTGGGAGATCGCTTTCAGAAAAGAGGAAGTGACAATTCGAGAACGCGAAGAAAATGCGTCGCTTCACAAGCAAATTCAAGTTTACACTTTTGAAGCGGAGTGGTTGTGGCGGCAACACCAATGGAATTCCAAAGAAAAAAGGGAGTTTTTTTAAAAATGTGATTGCGCAGACATACGGTGCGGATATGTCCACAGCCACTCTCAAGTCATTACTTGCCATATTTGTCATACTTGACTATTATGTCACATTAGGCGTTCACCCATGCCGTTGATTCCGCCATTCAACAGTGACGGACTTCTTCCGCCCGGAGATTATGAAGTGACCTTTGACCAACTTAAAAAATCACAGCTGGTCCTGGGAACAACATCGCGCACATTCTCGTCCAACTGGGATGCGCGGTGGCGACATCATTTGGTTTCAAATCTTGAAATTCTCACGCGGCAACTTTGGCGCATTGGAATCTCCGATGTATTTGCGGACGGCTCATTTGCGGAAGCAAAGGACCACCCCAACGATATTGACGGCTACTTCACATGCGATCTTGATCGACTGAAGTCTGGAGCATTGGCGCGCGAGCTGAACACATTAGATCGCAGCAATATCTGGACATGGGATCCCAGATCTCGCCGCCCATATCAGGGCTATCCCAAACGCCAACTTCCTATGTGGCACAAATATCGTGTTGAGCTGTATCCGCATGTGTCAAACCTTGCGGCAGTCAGTGGCATTCGTGATCAACACGGAAACGAATTAGAGTTTCCATCCGCGTTTAGACAATCTCGTTCCAACGGAGCGCCACGCGGAATTATTAAACTTCGAAAGGATTCCAGCCATGATTCGAACTGAAAGCGAATACGCAATTGCCGTTGCGCGATTGGCAGCGGAAAGCAAGCGCTTGAAGGCACAGCGCGCGCAACTTCAGAAATCTGGTCTCAAGCGCGACGAAATCAAGCGCGTGACAGATCCCATGAAATCATTCTCGCTTCAGTTGAAAGAAGAAGTGCAAAACTTTGAGCGCCTGAAGCAACACGCTTTTGATCCGTTAGAAAACTTTCGTGGATTTGGACACCTTTTAATTTCGCTTCGCATTGCCAAATCTATTTCACAGCGCGAATTGTCCAAACGCCTTGGCGTGCACGAATCCCAAATCTCACGCGACGAGCGCAATGAATATTTTGGCATATCGATCGAGCGCGCCATGAAAGTGCTTGACGCGCTTGGAGTTCGAATTCACTCAAGCATAGAAATCAACGCTTCGAAACGGCGCGCATCGGCTTAAACTACGGGTCACACGCAATGACCTCCGCGCTCGCTCCAACTGTTGCTCTAGATCTCGCTTCAGATCTTGTGCCGCACTCGCACCAACTTACGCCTGCTGCGCAACTTTGCGAATAAGTCCGCTAAAGATCACGCAGTGCATTGGATACAGGGCGTACCAATATAAAAGTCCAAGCAAACCCTTGGGCTCATAGAACGCGGTCTGCAACAACAGTGTTTTACCGTCGGCTTCGGGGCGCGCCTCAAACTCCAACCACGCAAGGCCAGGCACCAACATTTCCGCGCGCAAGCGAACAAGCCGCCCTGGCACCACGCGCTCCACGCGCCAAAAATCCACCGCGTCGCCAACGCGCAAATCAACTGGATGGCGCCGACCGCGCCGCATGCCCACTCCGCCAATCAATCGATCAAAAATGCCGCGCAGTTGCCACGCCCAATCCCAACACAACCAACCGCGCGCGCCGCCCAGCGACGCGAAACTTTTATACACCGCGTCCGCGGGCTTGCTCACCACAAGCTGGCGATTCTCAATAATCATTCCTTGCGTGCTCACAAGCGTCAACGGCGTGTGATCACCTTGGCTGGAAACCAGCGCGTCGCTCCACGAAGTTTCCACGCCATGCGTTTCTATTTTGTCCAGCGCCAAGCTCACGCTGGTTTCATAATCCATTGGCACAATCGCCGGAAACATTTTCAGCGCGCTGTCATCGCGCACAATCACTTCGTTGCCAAGGCCCTTGATCAGCGGCTGCGCAATCACCGCGGGAATTGGCGTGACCAAATGCACCCAGTACGACGAAAGACGCGGCGTAAGCACGGGCACCGCAATCAAGCGCCGCTTCAATCCGCGCACGCGCGCGTAGCCACTCATCATGTCCGCGTAGGTCAACACATCGCGCCCGCCAATTTCAAGAATGCGACCGGCGCTTTGCGGGCAATCAATTGCCGCCACCAAATAATCAAGCACGTTGCGAATGCCGATGGGCTGCGTGCGCGTGTACACCCACTTGGGGCAAATCATCACGGGCAAACGCTCGCTGAGATAGCGGATCATTTCAAATGACAAACTGCCAGAGCCCACAATCACGGCGGCGCGAAACTCCGTCACGGGCACGCCGGCCTCGCGCAATGCGTCGCCAGTTTCGTGGCGCGACACCAAGTGCTGCGACAAATTGCTTTGTGGATCGCCCAAGCCACCCAGATAAATAATGCGCGCCACCCCCGCTTGCTTGGCGGCACTCGCGCAATTGCGCGCGGCGGAAATATCGCGCTCGGAAAAATTGCTGCCGCCGCTCAAACTATGAACCAGGTAATACACAATGTGCACGCCGCTCATGGCGGGCGCAAGCGTGTCGGGTTGCAACACATCGCCTTGCATAACTTCAACCTGCTTCAACCACGGGCGGC
>SESA01000536.1_pt1 | contig 24211 bp, 20 predicted proteins | sample 3171451 | NCBI WGS metagenome assembly SESA01 (sample SAMN06051862, study PRJNA518727) | freshwater metagenome | biome: subpolar coniferous forest; feature: holomictic lake; material: water; isolation source: holomictic Lake 227, 8 m depth | place: Canada: near Kenora, Ontario | collected...
CCGGCGTTAAAACGCCGGGCTACCCTCAGAGCGTCCCCATGGGTCGCGAAAGCGAAGCCCTCTGCCAATTCTGCCAAATAAACCGTATAGATGGTATCACATCTGTCCCATGTTGATTTAATCAGCGATTCCTTAGAGCGGTTTAAATTTTGTTGTTTACACGCTGCTCGGCGGCGCGGGCCGATGCGCGGTCTTTCAAGCTCGGGCAGTATTGAAAAATAGAGCCGCTTCGCTTGAAGAGCCCGCGCATCAGCCCACGACGCTCTCGCATCATTGTAAACACTTCAATTTAAAACGCTCTAGGGCTTTACGGGGACGATCTGCGGCTCGCTAATCCAGAAAGGGCTGTCGACGCCGCGCCGGTAGGCGGAGAGCGATTCGGGCGAGGAGTTGGCGTGCAGGTTGGAGTATTCGCCGTTGCTGTTTTGCCAGCGTTCGTGCCAGAAGACGGAGGCTTTGATGCGGGGGTATTTGCCCTGAATGGTGCCCAGGGCGTTTTTGATGAAATCGGGCTTGCTCCCTTCCTTGGGAAATTCGGCGACGCCCCATTCGGCGAGCATGACCGGTTTCCCGGGGTCGAGGGCGCAGATTTCGAGGTAGGGCCAGTCGAGCAGGGGGGCGAAGGGGCACCAGATTTCATCGGAGAATTGTTTGCCGTAGACGCTGTAGCCGAGCCAATCGACATAGTCGGGGCCTGGATAGTACTGGCCGATGAGGTTCCAGGTGTCCTGGGGGATGGAGTAGTTGACGGTGTGGAAGACCCACTGGATGTTGCGCGCGCCCCGGGCCCGGACGCGGTCAACGACGTGGCGGTAGGCTTTTTTGAAGGTTTCGGGGCCCTGGAAGGGGCCTGGCAACCCTTCGGGGAATTTCTTGCCGGGCTGGATGTAGGGGGAGGGGGTGCCGGGAACGCGGGTGCCGCCGCCGTAGAAGAAGCCCGACCAGGGGAACCACGTGCCGTTCATTTCGTTGGCAAAGGAGACGAGCATGGGGTAGCCGGAGTCGCGGGCGGCGTCGGCCCAGCGGTCGATATAGGCGTCCCATCGGCCTTCGATGATGGAGGTTAGCGAGAAGCGGTCGGGCCCGGCTTCCTGTTTGTAAGGCCGGTCCCACGGGGACCAGAAGAGGAGGGGGACGGAGTGGTGCCGCCGGATGATGTCGAGGTTGGCCTGCGGGAAGCTCTGTTCGCCCCAGTAGCTGGAGGAGGCGATGATGGCCTGGTGTTTGCCGACGAGTTTCTCGAAGCCTTCGATGCCATCGAGGGTGACGTCGTCTTCGTTGTCGCCGAAGTCCATGTACGCGCCGGTGTAAGCTCCTTGCGCGGGAATGGCAAGGGTGAGGGGGCCCTGGGGTTTGGGCGGCGCGGAAGAAGCCGGTTTGCACCCGGCGCAAGCCAATGCCACAGCGCCGCCGAGCGCCGCGAATCTTAAAAGTGGATCAAAGGAATTCCCTTCGTGCCTTCGTGCCTTCGTGCCTTCGCGTGAAAAAAGAAAAGCTGGGTGATGAAACCGCCCGTGGAGTGTTTCCCAGAGGTGGAAAATGCCGAAAGCCGCTGGGATGCGGGGTGTTGGCAGAAAGGACAAACAGGTCCCGGGGGTCCCCGGTGCCGATCCGCTGGGGGTGTTCCAGAGAAGCGCCAGTTGACGCTCCTCGCTGCCCTTATTTACACGAAGGCACGAAGGCACGAAGGGACGAAGAAAAGGCAGGAAAGAAGTCAAAAAATGAAAGGAGAGGCTCATACCGTTTTGACCTCCACGCTGGCGGTGCGTTCGAGTTTTCCCCACGTGACCCAGGCTCCCTTGAAGGCTTTCAGGATGGCGCACCAGACGACCCAGCTCAGCAAGGGCCGGTAGATGAAGCGCATGGGCAGGATGCGCCACGATTTGGCGATGGGCTCGTCTTCCAGCCAGCAGGCGATGAGCGCCAGGAGCATGTCCATGGCGAGGAAGGCGACGAAGAAGAGGCCCATGACGGCGGCGTCTCCGGCGAGGATGGAGTAGAGGAGCAGGAGGTCGATCAAGGGGGTGATGGCGACGAGTACGATTTGGCAGAACCACATGCTGGGCAGCGCGAACCAGCCAAGGGCTTTGAACTCCGGGTTGAAGAGGAGGTCGCCGTGTTTCCAGAGGCATTGCAGGGTGCCAAACGCCCAGCGGAAGCGCTGTTTGGCCAGCGTGCGGAGGGTCTCGGGGGCTTCCGTCCAGGCGACGGCGTCGTGGGCGTAGGCGACGCGGTAGCCGGTCCGGTGGAGGCAGAGGGTCAGGTCGGTGTCTTCGGCCAGGGTGTCGAGGCTGATGCCGCCGGCGGTTTCCAGGGCGCTGCGGCGCAGGGCGCTGACGGCTCCCGGGGCGACGGTGATGCAGTTCCAGACGGCATAGGCCCGGCGGTCGAGGTTGAAGCCGCAGGTGTATTCCAGGGATTGGCAGCGGGCGATGAAGCGCCGCAGGTTGCCGACTTTGGCGTGGCCGGAGACGGCGCCGACGGCGGGGTCGGCCAGCGGGGCGATGAGGGCGTCGATGGTGCCGGGTTCGAAGCGGGTGTCGGCGTCGAGGAAGACAATCATTTCGTGCCGCGCCAGGGCGATGGCGGCGAGCAGCGCCTGGGATTTGCCGCCGTTGGGCTGCTGCTGGAAGCGGATGCGCGGCTCGTCTTGGGCGAGGCCCCGGATGATGGTGGCGGTGTCGTCGGTGGAGCCGTCGTCGATGATGATGAGTTCGAGTTCGCCCGGGTAAGTGGTGTCGAGGACGGATTGGACGGTGCTGGCGATGACTTTGGCCTCGTTGTAGGCGGCGATGATGACGCTGACGGGGGGGGAAAAGACGGGGTCGGCGCTGGCGGTTTGCCGATGGTGGCGCGCGGCCAGCGCGGCGACGAGGAGCCCGCGCAGGACGACGAGCCCGGTGGCGGTGATCATGAAGGCCCAGAGCCCCTGGACGAGCCGGTGCCAGGTGTGGAACCCGATGCTGGTGATCATGCGGACGTAGGGCTGCTGAGCCTGGTTGACGTAGGGCATCAGCTCGTCGCGGGGGATGTGGAGGAGTTCGGAGAGGGAGACGATGTGGTCGCCGCGGTCTTGCAGGTAGTCGATGATTTTTGGGAGGGCTTCGACGGTCTGGGAGCGGTTGCCTCCGGCGTCGTGGAGGAGGATGATGTTGCCGAGTTCGCGCTGTTCCTTGACGCGGTCCAGGATGACGTCGGCCCCCGGTTTTGCCCAGTCTTCGGTATCGATGTTTTCGAGGACGACGAGGTAGCTGAGTTCGTCCTGGAGCTGCATGAGGGGGACGATTTCCTTGCGGGTGGCGGGGCTGGAGTCGGCGTTGTAGGGGGGGCGGCAGAGGATGGTGGAGCGCCCGGTGATGCTTTGGAGCAGGAATTGGGTGGCGTTAAATTCAAGCCGGAGCTGCTGCTTGGAAATCTCGGAGATGTTGGGGTGGGTGTAGGTGTGGTTGCCAATTTCGTGCCCTTCCTGGACGATTCGCCGGACGAGGGAGGGGTAGGCTTCGGCCTGGCAGCCGAGGATGAAGAAGGTGGCTTTGAGCCCCCGCTCTTTGAGGATGTCGAGGATCTTGGGGGTCCACTTCGGGTCGGGGCCGTCGTCGAAGGTGAGGGTGATGGCGTGTTCGTCGCCCGCCCCTTCGTGGAAGACGGTGGGGTAGGTGGGGAAGTTGGCGGTGTAGGTGGTGCCGTAGCGTCCGTTCTGAAAGTGGATCTGGCGCAAGCCGTTGTCCTGGGTGCAGTCCACGGTGACGACTTCGCCCTGGCCGACGTTGGCGATGCAGTCGGAGGGGTGCATCTTTTGGAGGGCGTCGAGGGCATCTTTGCCGGGGTCCATGATGTCGCGCAGGGCGAGGACGTCCCAGAGTTGGGGGTCTTCCTCGCCGAGCCGCTGGAGGGCGATGCCGCCGAACCCGATGGTTTTGACGGCGCGCATTTGGTTGAGGAAGGTGATGGCGTCCAGGAAGCAGACGGTATGGTTGCCGCCGGATTCCTGGTAGCTGAAGATCGGGTTGAAGCTGGGGGTGCCGCTTTCGATGGTTTTGACGCCGGAGAAGCTGGCCCGGCTCATGGCGTCGCGGAAGGAGATTTCCTCGGCGCGCCGCTTGCCTTCTGTCCAGTCGTAGCCGTAGGTGCCGAGGATGGCGATCCAGCGGTCGGAGCAGTCGTATTCTTCGATGACTTTGAGCCACCCCTCAAACCAGTCCTGCGAGGCGATGGGGCCCGCGGGTTCGTCGCTGCTGGTTTCGTCGCAGAGGCTGGCGGCGAAGCGGTCCACGGTGCCGGTGAGCCGCCCAAGGTCGAAGGTGTTGATCTCTTCGTTCATCGGGACCTGGAGCCAGAGTTCCTTGCCAATGGCGTGCAGGGCGGCGGCGATTTGCTCGACGAGGCTGGTGAGGGTGCTCCGGTCGCCGGGGTCGAGTTGTTCCCAGTCGAGGAGGATGCCGCCGGCTTTGGCTTCCTGGACGGCTCCGAGGAGTTTGACGATGAAGGCGGCGCGGCGTTCGGCGGGGCCGTTGGCGAGGCCTTCGATGGCTTCGGGCTGCCATTGGCGGCCGATCAGGTTGGTGAGGATCGGGATGGGGACGATCCCCTGTGCTGCGGCGAGGTGCGTGGTTTTGGAGCAGTCCTGGAAGGAGAGTCCGCCTTCGCCGTCGAGGACGGTGCCCCATTCAAAGAGAAGGTGGGTGATCTGGGAGGCGTGTTCGATGAGGGAACGCTGGCTGTCGGGGTCCCAGTCGCAAAAATAGGCGGCCCGGATGCCCTGGGACGCTTTGGGCCGGGGCGGGGCGGCAGGTTTCATGAGGGAAGCGGGGGGGAGCGCCAGGGGGGTGCCGGATCGGGTGAATTTTTGCCAGTCCATGGCTTTGGGCTGGGCCAGCTCTTGTTGCTGGATGGCGCGCAGTTGCCCTTTGATTTGCCGGACCTTGGGGGGAAGGCGCAGTTGCGGTTTGACGAAGAGGGATTGGATGAAGCCGGTGAGGGCGATGAGCAGGAGCAGCGCGGCGAAGATGCCGAAGAGACGCAAGCGGGGCCACCGTTTCCCGGCGGGGTCGTGAAAGACGAAAGGTTTTTGTGGCAGCATTTGATCGGGGCAAACGGGAAAGGGCTGGCGATGGGGGGATTGTACGCCAAAAAGTGAGCCGCAAAAGGGCAAAAAGGATGTTTTTGTCTCGAGTTTTTGAGGGATTGCGTTAACAGCCTGTTGAAAAAAGAACAAAGGCCATTTTGCGCATCTTTTGCCGTGGGCGGCGTCGCTCGCCTGGCCTGTATTCCTCGAATACAGGCACTGCGCCCGGCTTGGCGAGCCCAAGCCGATGACGTGGTTCCCGCCCGCCGTTTCCTGGGGATTTATACGGCGTTTCTGGTGGTTTCGATTTCCATTGCCGACGCGGACATGCCGCTGCTGCACGTCGTGCCCCGGACGGCGGCGCCTTAGCTAGGGCCTGTTAACATAACGGCTCAGGTCGGCTAGAGCGGTTTAAATTTTGTTGTTTACACGCCGCTCGCAAATCATCGGCTATATCTCAACTTAAAATGCTCTAGTTTTGGGCCTTCGCTTTGGGCGTGGGGGATGGGGGCGGCGTGGGGATGGCCTTGGCTGGCTGTTTGGAAGCCGGTTTGGGCGTGGGTACGGGGGCGGTGTCGACGATGGTTTGGGTTTGGACGGTGACGGGGCCGTTGGGGTCGAGTTGCGGCATGAGCCGGAGGGTGTCGAGGTTGTTGCGGATGTCGTCGGGGGAGAGGCAGTCGCGGCTGAGTTCGGCACGGTTGGCTTCGTTGACGGTGAGGCGGGTGAGGCTCGCGGTGTTCTCGACGATGTAGGGGGTGAGGAAGATCAGGAGCTCGCTGCGGGTCTCCGATTTGACGGTGCGGCGGAAGGGGAGCCCGAGCAGGGGGATGTCGCCCAGAAGGGGTATTTTTTGCACGGTGGAGCTGTCTTGTTTCTGCATCAGGCCGCCGATGACGACGGTGGTGGCGTTGGGGGTGACGACGACGGTTTCCGCGGAGCGCTTGTTGATGACGGGGACGTTGACGTTGGTGGAGACGGCGACGGTTTGGTTGGAGAGGGAGGAGATCTCGGGGGCGACGATCATTTCCACGGTTTTGTCGGAGGAGATGAAGGGGGTGACGCGCAGGATGATGCCGACGTCCTGGTATTTGATGGTGTTGATGGTGTTGCCCTGGTCGGTGATCTGGCTGTTGGTGACGATGGGGACTTCCTGGCCGACGACGATGACGGCCTCCTGGTTGTTGCGGGCCATGATGGAGGGCCGGGAGAGGACTTTGGCTTTGCCGCTGCTGGAGAGGGCGTGCAGGGTGGCCGTGAGGCTGCTGGAGTTGAGCGTGGCATAGGCTCCGTCGCTGCCGCTGGAGAGGGCGCTGGCCATGCCGAAGAGGGATTTGAGGGCGACGGTGCCGCTGCCGGAGGTCTTGATGGAGTAGTTCCCTTCCAGGCCGACGTCGAAGTCTTTGTCGAGGGTGACTTCGACGAAGACGACTTTGATGAGCACCTGGGGCTTGGGATGGTCGAGGTTGGCGATGACTTTGGCGATGGACGCGTGGGTTTCTTCGTCGGTGACGACGACGACCGAGCGGCTCTCGGCGTCCACTTGGATGAGGGCGTCACCGAGGAGGGTGTTGCTCCGGTATTGGCGGGCTCCGGTGGAGGAGTAGCCGCTGTTGCCGGAGGCGCCGCCGGAGGTGCCGCGGGAGGAGATGGCCGAGGAGGTGGTGCTGCGGGAGGAACTGGAGGTGGAGCGGCTGCTGGTCTGGGCGCTTGAGGGGGCCGCCGCGCCCAGCAGGAGGAGGGCAAGGGCGAGGACGGCGCGGAGGTTGTTGGGGAGCGTGGTCATGGAGGGCGGCGAGGTTAGCGGGTGGAGTTGGTGTTGAGGACGCCGGTGATGTCGCTCGACGCGCCGTTGGCGCTGCGCTGGTTGAGGCGGCTGGAGGTGGGCTGGGCGGAGGTGCTGTTGTTGGTTCCCTGGCTGCTGAACATGCCGCGCAGGATGGTGGCGACGTTGTCGGGATCGGCGTTATCCAGGGTGTGGATGTAGACCTGCTGTTTCTTGGAGTCGCCGCTGTCGAGCCGCCCGACGGTGACGGCGATTTGCGCCATGGAGTCACGCGAGGCGGAGACGAGCAGGGAGTTGGTGCGCGGATCGGCGACGGCGACGACGCGGGCTTGCAGGATGGAGCGTTCGCTGCGGTTGCTGTTGGTTGCGTTGGTGGGCGTCTGGGGGCGGCGGTTGGCGCCGTTTGCTCCGTTTGCGCCGGTGGAGTTGGTGACGCCGTTGTCGCTGTAGAGGGAGTTGAGGACGTTGGCGGTTTCGGTGGCGTCGGCGTGTTCGAGCCGGAAGATGCGGGTTTCGGTGACGTCAGCGATGTTGGTGTCGATGCGCCTGATGATGTCGGTGATGGTGGCCATGGCGGCTTCGGGGGCGCTGACGACGACGGAGTTGCTTTGGTCGTCGGAGACGGCGACGACGCGGGTGGCGGCCTGTTGCGCGGCGCCTTTTGTGACGTTGTTGTCTCCGTTGTTTCCTCCCATTGCGGCCATCCAGGGGGGCAGGCCGCCGCCCCGGCCGCCTCTGCCGCCGGCGTTGTTCGCCGAAGCGCTTGCGTCGGTGGCGAAGAGTTGGGTCAGTACGGTGGCAAGGGATTTGGAGTCGGCGTATTGCAGCGGGAAGACGCGGATGGCGGAGATGCTGGAGATGGAGGTGTCCAGCGCGCTGATGATCTGGGCGATGCGGCGGATGTTGGTCTGGGTGTCGGCGAGGAGCAGGGTGTTGCTGGCTTCGTTGGCGTTGAGGGTGGCGTCGGGGGAGAGCAGGGGGCGCAGGTTTTCGACGAGTTTGGTGGCGTCCACGTAGCGGACGGGGAGGATCTGGGTGACCATGCCGTCCTTGTGGGGAATTTGGGAGGGGTCGCTGCCGGTCATGACGGGGATGTCCAGTTTCTGCGCGCCGGAGCGGGTGACGATTTTGAGCACGCGCCCGTTGCGAATGGCGGTGTAGCCTTTGTCGATCAAGACGGAGTTGAGGAGATCAATGGCGTCCTCCACGCTGACGGGCTGTTTGCTGACGACGTTGACGGTTCCGGTGACGGGGGTGTCCTGGAGGATGATGAATCCGGCGGCTTCGCTCAAGTAGTTGAGGACGTCGGCCAGGGAGGCGTTCTGGAAGTTGAGGCGGAGTTCTCCTTTTTGCACCAGGGCGGGGGCGGGTGATGGTGCGGCGATGGTGGCGGGGGCCTCTGCCGCGACGGCTTCGACGGGGGGTTGCGGGGTGCTGGCGGCGGCCGGGGTGGGGGCGTCGCTTTGGGCGAGGGCGGCGAGTGGCAGGAGGAGGCCGAGGGTGAAGACCCGGAGGGTGGTTGGTTTCATTGGAGTTCCTTTTGACGTTTTTCCATCATGCGGCGGATGAGCGCTTCGCGGTCGGCGGATGCCGGTGTGGAAGCGGCGGGGGAGGAGGGGAAAGTGGCGGCGCCGGTTGGTGCGGCGGAAGAGGCGGAGGGATCGGGAGCGGCGATTGGGGTGGGGGCAGCGGTGGGGGCGGAGGTGGCGTCGAGGGGGACGGTCTGGCCGACGGCGACGAGGGTCCGCTTGCCGTTGCGCTCGATTTCGATGGCGTCGGCGGTGATGCGGGCGAGGCGCGCTCCGGCGATGGCGCTACCGGCGGGGAGGACGCCGCTGTACTCGGGGCGGGAGCCGGAAAAGAAGGCGAGCGGCTTCTCGGAGGTGATCATGATGCCGGTGAGGGCGGCGAAATCGGCGCGCCCGGGGGGCGCTTGCGTGCTAGCGGCGGGGGTGGCGTCGGTGGTTGCGCCGGGCTGGCGCTCGGGGTCGAAGATGTTGCGGGTGCGCAGGAGGGCGTAGGCGTCGAAGCCCGGTTTTTTGGGGGCCGGGGTGGCGAACGCGGTGGTTCCGGCGGCGAGGAGGAGGCACGCCGTGGTGGCGGCCGAAAGGGAGGGGCTCATGGTGCGGTGGGGTTGGCGGAGTCTTTGAGGCGCAGGAAGGTGATGCGGGCGGTGAGGGTGAGTTGCCCGCCGCGCGCGTCGCGGGTGGCAAGCTCGCATTCTTCCAGGCTGACGGGGAGGGTGGTGTCGCTTTCCAGTTCGTAGAGGAAGCGGCCAAACGTGGCTTGGGTGCCGTTGGCGGTGACGCGGCATTCAAAGGTTTTGAAGCCGTCTTCGTGGCTTTGCCATTGCGAAGTGTAGCCGGAGAGGCTGATTTGGCTGTCGCGTTCCCAACGGTTGAGGGCTTTGACCGCCACGTTTTCCGCCGCCGACTCTTCGTCGGGAAGGTTGGCTTTCTGCATGCCTGCCCAGCGTTCGCGCAGGGAGGGGGCGCGCTCGCTCAATTGGCGGCCCTGCCTGACTTTCTCGCGCAGGGCGGTGATGCGGTCGCTTTGTTCGGACCAGGCGTGGAGGGCGGGTTCGAGGATGCAGAGGTCGAGCAGGTAGAGCCCGACGGCTGCTGCCGCGCCGATTTTTAAGAGGAGTTGGCGGCGCTCGTTAGTCATGTTTGGGTTGCCACTTGAAGGTGAGGGTGAATTGGAGCGGGTTGTTGCCCCGCATTTGCTTGAGCTGCAGGGCGCTGACGCCGGCCTGTTTGCGTAGGCTGTCCTGCAACGACATGAGCGCGGCGTTGGTGCGCGAGAAACCGGAGACGTTGACGGTGACGGCGTCGGGAGCGGCCGGGGTGTGGGAGCCGGGGTCGGGCTTCTCGGAGGCGAGCTGGATGGAGCGTGCCCAGACGTCGCCTCTTTCCGGGAAGGCGTTGATCAAGGTTTTCAAAGCCTGGAGTTTTTGCGGGGCGGGTTCGAACCACGGGCGGAATTGGCGGATTTGCTGCTGGAGGGTTTCGAGTTCGGCGACGTTGTTTTTCATGCCGTCCCACTCTGTGGTGAGCCGGTTTTCGACATGGACTCGCCAGAGGAAGGCCACGAGCGGCAGGAGGATGAGGGCGGCGGCCGCGGCGGCGATGCGCCGGCCGTTGGCGGTGTTGAAGCGCTGGAGGCTTTGGAGTTGCGCGGGCCAGCGGTCCGGCTCGGGCAGGAGAAACTCGAAGGGGACGGGCTCGCGGCGCAGGAATTGCCGGGCGGCGGCAACGGCGGCGCTGCCGGGATCATCCGGGGTATCGACGATGGCTTCGAACCCGATCTGTTCCAGGATGCCGCGCAGTTCGGCGGGGGGGGCGCCCGTGAGCCGGGCGTGCCGGACGTGGGTGCGCAGGGCTTCGGGCAGCCGCCCCAGGGTGATGCGCAGTTCGCGGGCGAGGGCGGCGGGATCGTCCGGACCGGAACCGTTGCCGAGGGGGCGCAGGAGCGCGATGCCGCCCCCGGCGGTGAGGATGGCGTCGGTTTGGCCCGCCGCACGGGAGAGGAAGTGGAGGGTTGGCGCGGCGACGGGGCGGCAGTCGTGGAGGGCGAGGGAAAGGGAGACGAGCCGCAGCCCGGCTGCGGCAAGGTATTGCTCAACGGCTTCCACGCGCTTGGCGGGGAGGCCGGCCAACGTGGCGCGCCGCTGGCCGCCGGGGAGTGTCCACATACTGTGGCCGAGGCGCAGGTCGGCGGTGGAGAATTCGCGTTCGGCCCGGAGTTCAAAGTAGCCGCGCAGGTCTTCGGGGGCGACTTCGGGGAGGTCGGCGGATGTGGAGAGGGCCCAGGAGGGAGGCAGGCAGAGGACGCACCGATGTTCGTGAAGGCTGGCCTGGGCCAGCGCGGCGGCCAGTTCGGCTCCGGCTTGCTTCGGTGCTTCCAACAGGGCGGCTTCGGGGAGGGGGAGGCGAAAGCGTTCCGGCGCGGCGGGTTCGCTCTCCCGCACGAGGCGCGCGGCAAGACTCTCGCCCGTGTAGGTGAGCGCCAGGACGGCGTGGGGGCGGAGGCGGTTTTTCAGATTGGTGAAGTCGAACGTCATGGCGTTGCTTTTTGGGAGAGGAGGGTGTCGCGGACGGCGCTGCCCAGCGCCCACCCCAGCGAGGAGAGGTTGCGGCGGTAGACGATGCGGGGGGTGCCCGTGCTGTTGTCGAGGACGAAGCGGACGCGGCGGTACCCCCTCCCGTTGCGGCCCACGGCGGCGGCGTCCACGCTCCACTGGTAGCTGTTGGCGGTCAGGTACGGCCCGGCTTTGAGGGCGCTCTCTTCGCCCAGGATGGGGACGACCCAGGCGAGGTTGGAGGGGGGGGTGGAGAGTTGTTCGCGGGCGGCGACGAGGGCGGCTGCTTTATCGGTGTCCATGCCGGGGAGGCACGCGAGGACGGTGGCGCTGGCGGTGTTTACGTTGACGAGGCCGCTGACGTAGGCTCCGCTTTTGGCGGTGAGGCTGGAGGCGATTTGCCCGAATTCGGCCTCCGTCATGCCGCTGTGGATGTAAAAGCCGAGGACGCTGTTGGTGGTGCCCGAGGTTCTGACTTTTTGCAGCATTTCCGTGGCGCGGCTGGCGCCGAAGGTCGTGCTGAGCAGCGTGGAAAGCGCCGTGGAGGCGGTCCCTGTGACCCTGACGCGCGGGGTGGTGCCATCGGTCATCGTGTTGGGCTCGCGGCTGAAGACGGTGACGTATTCCAGGAAGCCGGAGTCGATGCGGCTGGCGGCGGCGCTGGTGGTGAAGGTGCGGGCGGCGCTGCCGCTTTCGGCGAGGTCGAGGACGTGGTTCAGGTTGGGATCGCAGCCGTAGAGGAGGGAGGTGTCGGTGCCGGTGACGAGGGCCAGTTCGTCGGGAGATTCAAAGGTTGCCCCCTTGCCGTTGGAGGAGGAGAGGACGATGCCGGCGGAGGTCCCGGAGGAGGCGCTGCGCCAGGTGACGATGGCGGAGGCAAGGTCGGAGGTCATGCCGGGGAGCCCCATGAGCATGTCGGCCGTTGCGGTGTTCAGGTTGAGCTTGGAGGCTTCGTCGACGAGGCCGAAGGCCGGTTGGTCGATGGGGTCGGTGGAGAGGGGTTCGCCCAGGAACCAGAGGGTGGCGTCGCCGATGGGCAAGGCATTGCTCTGGAAGTTGTCGGGATTGGCCACGGCGCCGGGCCGGTCCACCTGGGTCATGAGGTATTCGGCATACCGGGCGGCTCCTTCGATGGCCTGTTCGGCCTGCTGCCCGGCGAGGCTGTTGTCCGCACTCCGGTAGGCCATGAGCATCGTGTTGCCGAAGACGAGGGTCAGGCCGACGAGCCCGATGCAGAGGACCATGACGACGATGAGCACGGAGGCTCGGGAGCGCTGGAAAAGAGGAGGGCGCATACGTCAGGTTCCCGTGGTGGCGGCGGTGGAGGTGAGCGCCACGGTGGTGAGCGGCACGAGGATTTCCAGGGGCGGAGGATCTGGCAGCTTCGGGCTGGGGGCGGTTTGCTGGAAGCGGACCCGGATGGCTTCGGGGAGGGTGGTGGTGCCGCTGCTTGCGGGCCAGCTATCCTGCCAGTTCTGGCCGTCGTAAAAGGAGGTTGTGAAGGTCTGGACGCGGGCGAGGAGTTGCTGTTCGTCGGGGTCCGGGGCGGGGACGGTGAGAAGGTCGCGGGTGATGGCGCGCACGAGGATGCCGGTGTTGGCATCGGCGGAGGGGGCGCTATTTTCGATCAGGTAATATTCGATTTGCTGGACGTCGCCGTAGGCTTCGCCGGGGTGGTTGATGCCGGTGGTGGTGGTGAAGCGGAGGTAGCCTGGGAAGCGGGATTTCTGGCTTTGCGCCCCGCCTTCCATGGTGCAGGCGAAGAGGCCGCCGGAGAGATAGGCGTTGCGCAGATCGTTGCGCAGGAGGGCGGCGGCCCGCGTGCGCAGGCGGGCCTGGCGGGTGCGCTCCAGGGCGCTGTCCCGCGTCTGGACGGCCCGCTGGAAGGTGCCGTAGATGACCAGCAGCACCATGGCCGAGACGAGGGCGGCGGCCAGGATTTCGATGAGGGTGAAGCCGCGGTTGCTCATTTGCTGGATTTCTTCGCGGTGCCGGAGGCGGAGGAGGCGCTCGTGGAAGAGGAGGAGGTGCCGGTGAGCGTGGAGGCGGTGGAGCTCACGAGGGTGCTCAATGTGATGCTCCTTTCCCGGCCCTGGACGGGGAAGAAGGTTTGGACGGTGAGGACAATCATCGAGTCCATGTCCCACGTGGTTTGGGTCGATTCCCAGCGGTAGCCGGGCCAGTCGGGGCCGAAGTCGCCGCGCGGGTCGGCGCTGGTCCAGGCGTCGTCCAGGGTCAGTTCGGCAAGCTTGTTTTGCGCGAGTTCCGCGGCGGCGGCCTGGCGTTCCGCGAGCACGGAGGCGCGGTTGGCGAGGGTGATGCCTTCGAAGACGGCAGGGAGGAGGATCGCCAGGAACATCAGGGCGGCCAGGATTTCGACAAAGGTGAAGGCGGCGCGCGATTTCATGGGGAGGCTGGCGCGATTTCGTACCCCCAGCCGTCGTCGGTCTGCACGAGGGTGATGCGGCCCGCGGTGCGGTGGACGAGGACGAGGGGGGTGAGGCTTTCCAGGGCGAGCGTGCCTTCGGGGTCGAAGGTGGCGGCGATCACGCGGCCCGCGGTGTCGGTGGGGGCGGGCTGGAGGTCGAAACGGAGTTCCTGGGGGAGGGCCCACGTTTCTTCGCGGGAGGGATCGCCGGGGTTGTCGCCTTTGGCCCGGACGCCGAAGGTTCCCCCCACGGGGTCGATCCAAAGGGTCATCGGGAGGCTCTGGGAGACGGCTTCTTCGCGGGCGTACTCGGTGGCCGCGAGCAGGCGCACCGCCTCCTGCTCCAAGGCGCGCCCTTTGAAAGAGCGCGAAAGGGTGGGGGCGGAGATGGCCAGCAGCGTCGCCAGGAGCACCATGACAAGGACGAGTTCGATCAGGGTAAACGCGGCGGGCTTTTGGGAGTTGTCAGTGCTTGTTAACATCCCAGTTGTTGATGTCGTCGGCGGTCCCGGGGCGGCCGTCGGGGCCCGCGGAGGAGATGTCGGGGCCGTTGGGGTTGTGTTTGCCGGGGTATTCGTAGAGATACGGGTTGTTCCACGGGTCGAGCGGAATGGCTTTCTTGAGGTATGGGCCCCGCCAGTTGGCGGCGTCGCCGGGCTGTTCGAGCAGGGCGTTGAGGGAGCCGCTCTTGGGGTAGTAGCCGTTGTCGACTTCGAATTGATCGAGCGCTTGCTCAAGGTTGGCGATTTGGGTTTGCGCGGCGGTGTTCTTCGCCTGTTCGGTGCGGCCGCTGATTTTCGGATACACGATGGCGGCGAGCGTGGCCAGGATGACCAGGACGAGGAGCATTTCAACGAGGGTGAAGCCTTGCGAGTGTTGTGGGGTCGGGTGTTTCATGGTGAGTGCTATTTGATGTGATCTTGGAGAGAGAAGATGGGGATGACCATGCCGATGAAGATGAGGCCGATGAACCCGGCGATGAGGAAGAGCAGGAGCGGCTCGGCCAGGGTGACGGCGGCTTTCAACTGGCGGTCGAGGGTGGTTTCGGTGGTTCCGGCGAGGCGGACGAGCTCTTTGTCGAGCCGCCCGCTTTCTTCGGCGACGGAGATCATTTCCAGCGTGGAGCCGGGGAAGAGGGCGCGGCAGCCGGCCAGGGCGGAGGCGAGTGTTTCGCCCTTGGAGACGCGCTCGGAGGAGTCGGCGATCAAGTCGATGAGGGTCTGGTAGCCCAGCGAACGGCGGGCGACGTGGAGGCCGTTCATGAGGGGGACGCCCGCGCCCAGCAGCGTGCCGAGCATCCGGCAGAAGCGGGCCATGGCGAGCTTGGCGGCCAGCGGTCCCACGACGGGCAGACGCAGGAGGAGGGCCTCCCATTTGCGGCGGTTGGCGTCGAGGGAGAACCACTTGCGCCCAAAGTAAGCCGCCGTGGCGACGGCGGCCGCCATGTAAAGGCCGTAGGTGCGGATGGCGTTGCTGGTGCCGATGATGATCTGGGTGATGAGCGGCAGGGCGGCGTTGAACCCGGCGAAGAGGGTTTGGAACCGGGGGATGAAGAAGACCATCAGGAAGATGATGACGCCCGTGGCCATGGTGAGGAGAACGGCGGGATACATCATGGCGGCGAGGACTTTGGCGCGGATCTCTTTTTCGCGCGCCTGGAAGTCGGCGATCTGCGCGAGGACGACGTCGAGGAAGCCGCCAGCTTCGCCCGATTCGACCATGGCGGTGTAGACGCGCGGGAAGACGTCGGGGGAGCGGGCCATGGCGGCGGCGAGCGGGACGCCGTCGATGACGAGGCTGTGGAGTTCCTTCCATTTGGCGGCGGCCGCCGGGTTGGAGGCTTCCTTGTAAAGGATGGTGAGGGCGCGACTCAGGGGGACGGCGGCGGTGAGCAGGCTGGAGAGGGAGCGGGTGAAGTCTTCGAGGGCGTCGAAGGAGACGCGGGTGGAGGTGAACCCCCACGAGCGGGCGGGCGGGGCGGCGGGGGCGGCTCCCGGTTTGGCGACTTCCTCCAGGCGCAGGATGGTCATCCCTAGGGCTTCGAGCTGGCGCATGGCTTCCTGCCGTCCCCCGGCTTCGAGGCGGCCTTCGGCGGGGGTGCCGCCGCTTTGCAATGCTTTGTAGGCGAAGAGGGCCATGGGATTAGTTGGCGAACGCGGCGTCTTCGTCTTTGGAGACGCGCAGGACTTCCGCCGGGGTGGTGATGCCGAGGCAGACGAGCCGCCAGCCGTCTTCGAGCAGGGTGCGCATCCCTTCGCGCCGGGCGATTTCCTTGATTTCCATGCTGGAGCCGCCGCGCAGGAGGGACTGGCGCAGGGTGCCGCTGATGGGCATGAGTTCAAAGATGGCCTGGCGGCCGGTGTAGCCGGTCATGCGGCACGCGCGGCAGCCGCAGGCGCGGTAGATGGTGGCGTTGTGGAGGGCTTCGACGCGGGTGCGCAGGGCTTCGGTGCGCGCGGAGTGGTCTTCCTGCTTGCACTCGGGGCAGAGGACGCGCACGAGGCGCTGGGCCATGACGGCTTCCAGGGAGGAGGCGACAAGGTAGGGCTCGACCCCCATGTCCACGAGCCGCGTGAGCGCGCCGGGGGCGTCGTTGGTGTGGAGGGTGGAGAAGACCATGTGGCCGGTGAGGGAGGCCTGGACGGCGATTTGCGCGGTTTCGCGGTCGCGGATTTCGCCGATCAGGACGACATCGGGATCGTGCCGCAGGATGGCCCGCAGGCCGCGCCCGAAGGTCAATCCCGCTTTTTCGGAGACCTGGATTTGGTTGATCCCTTTGAGCTGGTATTCGACGGGGTCTTCGATGGTGATGATTTTGCGCACGGTGTCGTTGATCTGGGTGAGTGCGCTGTAGAGGGTGGTGGTCTTGCCGCTGCCGGTGGGGCCGGTGACGAGCGCGATGCCGTGGGGGATTTCCAGGATGCGCCCAAAGAGGTTCCGCTCGCGTTCGGCCATGCCGAGGCCGTCGAGGCCGATCAGCCCGGCGTCCTGGCGCAAGAGACGCAGGACGACGGCTTCGCCGTGGAGCATGGGGATGACGGAGACGCGAATGTCGATCTCGCTGTTTTTGATGCGGATTTTGATGCGCCCGTCCTGCGGCACGCGCTTTTCGGCGATGTCGAGGTTGCTCAGGATTTTGATGCGCGAGACGATGGCGGGCTGGAAACGCTTGATCTGCGGGGGGACGGAGACTTCCTGCAGGAGGCCGTCGATGCGGTAGCGGATGCGCAGTTCGTGCTCGAAGGGCTCGACGTGGATGTCGGAGGCCCGCATGGAGACGGCGTCACTGAGGATCTGGTTGACGAAGCGGATGATGGAGGCGTCTTCGGCGGCTTTTTCCAGGTCGGCGTCGTCCGCCGCGTCGTCGGAGACGACCTGGAAGCCTTCTTCCTGTTCGAGGAGGTTGAGGGTGTCCGCGCCGACGCCCAGGTGGCGCTTGATTTCCCGCTGCAACGCTTCGCCGGGGGCGAGGACGGGCTCGATGGGGAGGCTGGTGTAAGGCTTGAGGCTGTCCAAGCCGGGCTCGGCAAAGAGGCGGCTCAAGGCGACTTCGATGCGGCCGCCGGTTTCCCGCAGGGGGAGGAGTTCCTCTTTGAGCAGGATGCGGGCGGGGAAGCGCGCGGCCAGCGCGCGGTCGGGCTCCACGCCTTCCAGCGCGGTGAAGGCGAGGCCGTATTCGCCCGCCAGCCATTGGAGGACTTGCGCCTCGGTTTCCACCGGAACGCCGCCGGTGTGACTCTGCCGCGCGAGGGTGTCCGCATCGGCGGCGGAGAGTTGGCGGCTCTCCACCATGCGGGTGAGCAGGTCGGAGCGTGCGGGGGAGGGGGGAACGGGCATGGACGCTATTCCAAAATGCCGACCATGACGAGGGTGGCTTCCTGCCGCTGGGTGAGGACTTTGCGGAGGTCCTCCCGTGCTTGTTCGAGTTCGGCGGCGGCTTTTTTGCGTGCGGTCCGCACGGCTTCGAGTTTTGCCTTGATGTCGGCGGGGGAGGTGCTCTCGGATTCCAGGGCGGCTTTGAGGGCGTCGGTTTCCCCGGAGGAAGGAGGCGCCGGCCGGTTGGGGCGGTCAGCCGAGGGCTGCTGGTCGGGATGCCCGCCGCGCCGTCCGCCGCCCAGGGCGCTGAAGCGGGCTGTCATGGCTTCGCGCTGTTTGGCTTCCACTTTCTCCAGCAGCGGCTCGATGACGGCCCATTCTTCGTCGGTGGCTTTCAGGGAGGTTTTTAAAAACTCGTTGATCCGCTGGCGGAATTGTTCCATGCGGTCGCGGCTGGGTGCGCCGGGAGGCGGCGCCCCGTTGGGGGTTGCCGTTGGAGTGGCGGTGGGCGCGGGGTCTTGGGCCGGCATGCTTGGCGTCAGGGTGACGAGGGCCAGTGCGGCGGCGAGGGATGTCCAGCGGGTGATTTTCATGGGATGTCGGGGTTTTGCGTGCAGAATGGGATGAAATGGCGGAGTTGCGTTTTCTCTCTTGTTCCTTTCTAGGGAACGATTGTTAAGTTTGCATTTGGAAGAATCTGCAAAATTGTTAAGAGATGGTTAATCCTATGCCCCCCTCCTCTCCGACTTCTTCCGCTAGCGCGTTGAAAATCCTGATTGTGGATGACGACCGGGAGTTGTGCGCGCTGATTGAGGATTACTTGAAACCGCTGCGTTATGAGGTGGTGGCGGAGCACGACGGGCGGGCCGGGGCGGAGCGGGCGCTCGCGGAGCCGTTCCACGCGGTGATTCTGGACGTGATGCTGCCGGGCATGGACGGCTTTGAGGTGCTGCGGCGCATTCGCGGCCGCTCGGATGTGCCGGTGCTGATGCTGACGGCGCGCGGGGAGGAGACGGACCGGATTGTGGGGCTGGAGATGGGGGCGGACGATTATTTGCCGAAGACGTTTTCTTCCCGCGAGTTGCTGGCGCGGTTGCGGGCGGTGACCCGCCGCCGGGGGGCGCACCCGGAGGCGGCGGATGCGCCGGAGGCGGAAACGGAATGGGCGGCCGGGCCGTTGCGGATCAATCCGGCGTCCCGGTTGGCGACGCTGGACGGGGCGCTGTTGAAGCTGACGGCGCTGGAGTTTGACCTGCTCTTGAGCCTGGCGCGCGCCTGCGGACGGGTGAAGACGCGCGAGCGGCTGATCGAGGAGATCGGCGAACGGCTCTACGACGGGCTGGACCGTTCGATTGACGTGCATATCTGGTCGCTGCGGCGCAAGCTGGGGGACGATCCCAAGGCGCCCCGGTTTATCAAGACGGTGCGCGCCATCGGGTACATGCTGATCAACCCGGAGGCGGAGTAGAGCTTGTGAAAGAAATTCCGAAACAGCCGTGTTGCGCGTCTTTTTCGCCCTGTGCGGCGTCGCTTCGCTGGCTCCCTGCCCAGGACGAAAATCCGCCGCAACCCGCCATTTCCTAATGGCTTCACAGGCTCTATGACAATCCGGCTGCCGCTTTCTGCGAAGATTCTGATCTGGTTTTTCCTGAACCTGACGGCGCTGGCGGCTGTGTTTGTGCTGCTTTTCCACACGCAGTTCCGGTTCGATTTGGACTGGGTTTTTGCCAGCAGCGCGCGGCTGCGCGTGGAGGCGTTGCGGGCCTTGATTGTGGGGGAACTCAATACCACGGCTCCGGACGATTGGGTGGGGGTGATGGAGCGCTTTAGCGATGCCTATGGGGTCCATTTTTCGCTGTTTGAACCGAATGGGAAGCATCTCATCGGGGGCATTACGGAGCTGCCGGAGGAGGTGCGCGGGTGGATGCGGGCGCTTCCGCCCAAGCCGGGGCCATCCCCCCGGCCCGGGTTTGCCCCGGAGGCGGCGAATCCGACGCGGGCGTTCCTGCGCACGGGGAGCCCGCCCCGCTACTGGCTGCTCCAGCGTACCCGGCTGGATAACCCGCGCGTGGGCGGTGGGCTGCGGGTGATTTTGGTGGCAGAGGCCAATTCGCTGAGCATGGGGGGGCTGATTCTTGATCCCAAGCCGTGGTTCTGGCTGGTGGGCGGGGTGGTGGTGTTTTCCGTGCTCTTTTGGCTCCCCCTGCTGCATGGGATGACGCGGACCATCGGCCAGATGACGCAGACGACGCGCCAGATCGCGGAGGGGCGTTTTGACGTGCGCGTGACGACGCGGCGGGGGGATGAACTGGGGCTGCTGGCGGAGTCGATCAACCAGATGGCGGCCCGGCTCAATGGGCTGGTGCAGGGCCAAAAGCGTTTTCTGGGGGACATCGCGCACGAGCTTTGCTCGCCGCTGGCGCGCTTGCAGATGGTGCTGGGCATTTTGGAGCAGCGGGCGGGCGAGGGGCAGGCGTCGTATGCCCAAAGCGCGTCGGAGAAGGCGGGGCAGATCGCGGCACTGGTGAATGAATTGCTGGTGTTTTCCCGCGCTTCTTTTGGCGCAAACGCGGTGAGGCTGGGGCCGGTGGAGGTGCGCCACGCGGTGGAGGAGGCGGTGCGCAGGGAGGCGACCGGCGCGGTGCCGGTGGAGATGGACGTTGCCGGGGGGCTCACGGTGCAGGCGGATGAGCAGTTGTTGGTGCGGGCGCTCTCGAATTTGCTGCGCAATGCGCTGCGCCACGGGGGAGCCACCGGGCCGATCACGCTGGCGGCCCGCCGGGAGGGGGACGCGGTGGTGGTGCGGGTGGCCGACTGCGGGCCCGGCGTGCCGGAGGAGGAACTCCCCAAACTCTTTGACGCGTTTTACCGCGTGGACGGCTCGCGCACGCGCGATACGGGGGGGGTGGGCCTGGGGTTGACGATTGTGAAGACGTGCGTGGAATCGTGCCGGGGGACGGTGGTGGCGCGCAATCGGGCGCCGCATGGCCTGGAAGTGGAGATCCGGCTCCCTGTTCAAGATTAGTACCTTGTTACAAGGTAATAGACGCGGAGAGGGGGGGAGAGCGGGGCAGAATCCTCTTCATTTCCGGCGCGGTTTCGTTCCTAATACACGCCATCCATGGATTCCACGATTCCAGCGCGCCCGATCGGCGTTTTCGATTCCGGCATTGGCGGCCTGACTGTTGCGGCGGAGCTGCGCCGCTTGCTCCCGCACGAAGCCATTTTTTACATTGGCGATACCGCCCGCGTTCCCTACGGCGGCAAAAGCCAGGCGACCATTGAGCGTTATTCTTTGGAGATCAGCGAGATGCTTCTAAGCCGGCAGGCCAAGATGATCGTGGCCGCCTGCAATACGGCTTCGGCGCTTGCGGTGCCGAGGTTGCAGGAGACGCTCTCCGTGCCGGTGACGGGGGTGATTCTGCCGGGGGCGAGGGCGGCTGTGGCGATGACCCGGAACGGCCGGGTGGGGGTGATCGGCACCCGGGGGACGATCCGCAGCGGCGCGTACGAGCGGGCGATCCATGCGCTGGCGCCGGAGGTCCAGGTGGTCAGCCAGGAGTGCCCGATGCTGGTCCCGGCGATTGAGGAGGGTTGGCTGGAGGACGCAATTACCGATGCGATCATCGCCCATTATCTGAATGGGCTGGCCGGGTCGGGGATCGATACGCTGGTGCTCGGGTGCACGCATTACCCTTTGGTGAAACCGGCTCTTGCCCGATTCTTGGGCCCGGGAATCCGGCTGGTGGATTCGGCGGAGAATTGCGCGATTGCGGTGCGCGAGCTGCTGCAAGCCCACGGGATCGGTGCGGCGCAAGAGGGGGCGGGCGCGTTGCAAGTGGCGCTGACGGATGCCTCCGACGGGTTCCTGCCGGTGGCCGAAAGGGCGCTGGGGCTGGAGGTGGGCGAGATTCACCTCGCCGCGGTGCAGGGGTAGCGGCGGAAGATGCGGAGGGGGGAGGGTTTATTCCGCTTTGGCGCGGTTTTGGAGGAGGGCGAGGAATTCGCGCAGGGCGGGGGTGCGCGGGCGGTTGCGCTTGAGCAGGATGCCGATGGGGCGGCGCAGGGGCGGGTCGAGGGGGATGGCGCGCAGGGTTCCGGCTTTGACTTCCGCCTTGACGGTGGCCAGCGGGACGACGGAGACGCCTTGTTCGATTTCGACGGCGCGCTTGACGGTTTCGATGTTGTCGAACTCGATGGCATGCCCCAGGAGGATGCCGCTTTCCCGGAAATGCCGGTCGACGAATTGGCGCGTGGGGAGGTCGGGGTCGAAGGCGATGAAGCGCTCTTTTTTCAAGGCGGCCGGGGTGATGGTTGCGGACCCGGCCAGCGGATGGGTGGGTGGGCAGATGACGACCATTTCGTCGTCGGTGAACGGCTCGATGTGGATGCCTTTGCGCACGGATGGGTAGGCGACGAGCCCCATGACGGCCTCGCCGCTCAAGACTTGGGCATACACCTGGGCGGAGCGTTTGTAGGAGACGTGGACTTCGACGGTGGGATATTTTTTCTCGAAGGCTTTCAGATACGGGGGGAGATCGTGCAGGCCGATGGAGTAGACGGCGGAGATGTGAAGTTCGCCCGCGACGACGTCGGCCAGTTCGTTGAAGCGTTCCCCAAGGCCCTCGTAGATTTCCAGGATTTCCTTGGCGGCGGAGAGGAGCACCGCTCCTTCGGGCGTGACACAGCATTGCCGCCGCCCCCGTTCCAGAAGGGTGCGCCCGAGTTTCTTTTCCAGCGAGAGAATCTGTTGACTCACCGCGCTCTGTGTCATGGAATTGAGCGCGCCCGCCTTGGAGAAACTGGCGGTTTCGACTACATCACAAAAAATTTTGAGCGTCTCTATATGCATGGGGGTATTAAGTATCCTAATGGATAAGAGTCCGCATCGTCAACTATTCCTCTTTCCACTTATGATCGCCGAAAATTTCGCCAGGGTTCGCGCCCAGATTGCCGATGCCGCCGCCCGCTGCGGCCGCCGCGCCGAGGAGGTGACGCTGATCGCCGTCAGCAAGACGCACGGGCCGGAGGCGGTCCGGGAAGCGATTGCGGCGGGCCAGTTGCTTTTTGGCGAGAACCGGGTGCAGGAGGGGCGGGCGAAGGCGTTGTTGCTGCCGGGCGCGCTCCGGTGGCATTTGATCGGGCATTTGCAGTCCAACAAGATCCGGCAGGCGCTGGGGGTGTTTGAGCGGATTCAGAGCATTGATACGGTGGAGCTGGCCCGGGATGTGAACCGGGTGGCGGGGGAGATGGGCCTTTCCCCGAAGGTTCTCCTGGAGGTGAATGTGGCGGGGGAGGGGAGCAAGTTCGGGTTCCGGCCGGAGGCGCTCCGGGCGTCGATGGAGGAGATTCTGTGCCTGGATCGCGTGGCGGTGGATGGGCTGATGACGATCCCGCCGTATGCCCCGGAGCCGGAGGATTCGCGGCGCTATTTCGCGGCGTTGAGGGAGTTGCGCGACCGGCTGAGCGGGGAATTTGGCGTGCCGTTGCCGGAGCTTTCGATGGGGATGAGCGGGGATTTTCCGGTGGCGATTGGGGAGGGGGCGACTTTGGTGCGGGTGGGCACGGCGCTCTTTGGGGAACGCCAGGGGAAGACCTGGAAGCCGGGCGAGTAGGGAAGACGGGGAGATGCGGCAGTTTGCGCACGCCCGTTTGCTTGCCGGGGGCCGAAACTGGTGCCGGACGCACTGTGAATCGGATTACCGGCATTGAAACGGAATACGGCTGTCTGGTCTGTGACGAGACGCCCCAGAACGCTTCGGACTCCTGGCCCGTGCGGATCAAGAACCAGTTGTTCAAGAAGGCCAGGGTGGGGGCGGTGGATCTCCATTACCGTGATTACGAGGAGCCGCCGGGCAATGGGGGCTTTCTGCGCAACGGGGGGCGGATGTATGTGGACATGGGGCATCTGGAATATGCCTCGCCGGAGTGCCGGAGCGTGCGCGACATGGTGGCCTTTGATCTGGCGGGCGATGCGCTGGCGCAGGGGGCGATTGCGGCGCTGCGGGCGGAACAGCGAGTTTCCCTGATCAAGAATAACGTGGATCACCTCACGGGTGCCACGTTCGGCTGCCACGAGAATTATCTCATGCGCCGCGAGTTGCAGTTTACGCAGCAGGCGCTGGGTGCCCTGCTTTCGTTCCTGGCGACGCGCCAGATTTACACCGGCGCGGGCCGGGTGGGGCAGACGAACCCGCTTTCGTTTGAATACGAGAACCGGCAGGCGGCTCCGGTGGATTTCCAGATTTCGCAGCGGGCGGACCACATTGTGAATGATATTTACCAGTGGGTGCAGTTCAACCGGGCGATTATTAATGCGCGGGATGAGCCGCTGGCGGATCATCACCGTTACCGCCGCCTGCATTTGCTGGTGGGGGACTCGAATATGAGCCCGTTCGCGACGGCGCTGAAGGTGGGGCTGACGTCGCTGGTGCTGACGCTGCTGGAGCAGGAGTGCCTTCCCCGCGACGTGGTGTTGCGCGACGCGGTGGCCGCCACGCGCGAGATTTCGCATGAGGGGACGGGCCACGGCCTGGTGAAGCTGGAAGATGGCCGGACGCGCGATGCGCTCGATATTCAATACGCGTTCCTCGCCCATGCGCAGAGGACGTTCGCCGGGGCGGACGCGGAGACGGACTGGCTCTTGGAGAGCTGGCAGTTTGCGCTGGAGTCATTGGAATCGCGCCCCGAGCTGCTGATCGGCGGGGTGGACTGGATTTCCAAACGCTGGCTGCTGGATCTCTTCCGCACGAGCGAGGATCTTTCGTGGCAGGACCCGTGGCTGCAAAGTCTGGACCTGGAGTATCACAATATCGACCCGGAGCGGGGGCTCTTTTTCTCGCTCCAGCCGGTGGGGCGCGTTGCGGAGTGGAATGCTGGGGCTTTCCGCCAGGAGGCGCTCGTCACCCCGCCCGCCGATACGCGCGCCCACGGCCGGGGGATCGCGGTGGATTGGTTCCTGGAGCATCCGAAGGCGAATTACCTGATCAACTGGGATTCGCTGACCTTGGATGGCGAGGCGCCGCTGCCGCTCCC
>SESA01000540.1_pt1 | contig 24060 bp, 20 predicted proteins | sample 3171451 | NCBI WGS metagenome assembly SESA01 (sample SAMN06051862, study PRJNA518727) | freshwater metagenome | biome: subpolar coniferous forest; feature: holomictic lake; material: water; isolation source: holomictic Lake 227, 8 m depth | place: Canada: near Kenora, Ontario | collected...
AACGGTGTTCGCCCTTTTTACGATGGCATTTCGGGCACTGGCCATCTGCCGCTTTCTGGCATCCGGCCATCTCGATACCCTTGCCATTTACCAGTGCATCCGCAATCTTTTTCCGGGTTTCATGCAGATCGCGCCACGCGGTCTTGCGGGAGACTCCCAGTTTTGCTGCGGCTTCTTCCTGTTCAAGCCCTTCGAGATCGACAAGCCGTATCAGTTCAATCTCTTCAGGTTTTAACGAGATCACGATACCGTCTTCATGCGGGCAGCAGCGGGGTTCATAGCAGCGCGACTCCCCGGTCCCTTCAATGATGCGCCGGACACGGGGTCTTCCCCTGCGAGGGCAAAGGGGTAATTCAGCGTCTCCGTTGTCCGTCATTGTTTTAGTCTCCTTATGATCAATGATACTCTTGAGAGGAATTAATGTTCTTACTGCTGCGTGGATGAACGGGCAAGTGCCGGACATGTATCCTGTTTATTCCGTGGTTCAGGTCTTCTGGTGATAAAATAACGTTTGATCATCCGCGTATGCGGCGTGTTCACCATAATTTTTTCAATTCTTGCAACCCGGTACGGGCAGGTGAAGAATGAACCCTGGTACAGCTTTTTTAAGAATCCTGATATTGCGGGCGATGCATGCTTATCCATTGCAAAAAAGGTACGGAACTCCGGCACCGTTACCCAGAGCCCTGCACCGTCATGCCCCTGCATATACTCTTCCAGAAGATCAGGGATTGCGTGATAATCGGTAATCGTTCTCACCGTTCCGCGCAGTTCATCAGTTTTTTTACATTGAGGTTTAATGACAGCGCGGTCCATGCCCGCAGCGGTGGCGTGCTTCTTTACCGGCATCGCCGGTTCCACAGCAGCAGGAATCGGTAAATTTCTGGGTGGACGTGCATTCATCCCGGTGGCTTATGCCCTCTTCATGGTGCTCGTGAACCTCCCCGCATGCGCAGGTGTGTTCGGTGCTGTTTGTTTCAGTGGATACTGCTGGCTGGTTCTTGTTGGTTTTCTGTGTAGTTGGTTCTGGCATTTATGTCACCATGGGTACGGATTTTCCGCACTATTATTACACATATGCGCATAATTAATTTAAACCATTGCAACCTGACAGCCTCGCGGATTGACGGGGCTTTTCCCGTGCTTACCATTTCATGAAAAAAAAGAAAAGGCTCATCCCTTTTCCTGATCGATACTCTTGGTATGACGCCCCGCTTCTACCTCCCAGTTCATGTGGGTGTCAGCAGTTGATTCCCAGTGGGATCGTACAGGGCCGAGTCCTGAAAAAAAAAGATTCCCTTATACGGCACTCAGGACTTTTCTTTTCCAGTGCGCCGTTTGTACTGCAATGCCCCGGCAGTCGGGCAGACATCGGTGCATCTCCCGCAGAGATAGCACTCGGCTTTCCGGTCGTTAAGTTTTGCCTCATCGACCGGGCAGTTCCGCTCACAACATTTACAGTCGATACATGCGTCCGTCCGTTGCAGGGAAAAGAGGCTTATGCCGGCAGCAAGCGAAAGGAGCAAACCGTACGGGCAGATGATACGGCATTGGGGGGAGAGAATATTCCCGAGATAATGGCTGTAAGGCAGATCCAGCAGGATACGGGATCCCCGGAATGATCCGGCCCCCGTAAAAAACGATCCTCATATTCGCGTTCCGGCAGGATTTCTATGATCCAAATGGGCTAAATTATGTGGCGAAAAATGCCTCGATTTAAGGGCCGTTGGTGACAATTAAGAGAGGGGCTTTCCTGCCGTATTTTGGTAAACGGGATGAAATTTAAGCGTATTTTCCACAGGAAACGAAAAGAGGAGATTATCAGGGGTTTCCGGTATTGACCGGGATACCGGGAAGGCAAAAGGAGCCCGTATAGGGCTTATTTTTCCTGAGGGGCAGGATCACTATCTCCCGCTACAAAACAGAAGGGATCTTCTCCGAGAAAATCCCCATCCCCCGCATGCGCCCGCACCCGGCACCCGCCCCCACAGAGCTTCCGGTGGCTGCATGTTCCGCACTTTCCCCCGAACAGGGCTTCCTTCTCCCGGAACCGGGACAGGACGAGGTTATTTCTATCGCCCCAGATCCTGCTGAAGGGCCGGTCCCGTACATTGCCCACAAGGAATTCGTCAGCACGGGCGAACTGGCAGGGATACACGTTCCCCCGGGTATCGATGTTTGCCACCCGGGTACCGGCGCTGCATCCACCCTTTAACGATTCCAGTAGCTCCTTGGCTTCAACAAGATCCTCTGATCCATCCTTCTCCATTGACGCAAGCAGATGGATGCAGTCCTGCGGGGCATCAACCGTCAGGAACTCCATGGCCGCGTGATCCGTCTCCTTGGCTTTTCGGTAGAGTACGTCGAGCGCTTCAACTACCCCGGCCCGGTCCAGCTGGAGTCGGGCATAGGAGTCGCTCCCGCGTCCGGTCGGCACGAGCCAGTACAGGCAGAACCGGGAGGCCCCGAGCGTAAGGGCAATGTCGACAAGGTCCCCGAGCTCATTCTTGTTTTCCTGTGTGAGCGTAACCCGCATTCCGCACCGGAGCCCCGCCTCCTTACAAGCAGAAAATGCCCGGAGGGTCTGATCAAACGCACCGGGGGAATTCCGGAACCGGTCATGGGTCTCTGCCCGAGCACCATCGAGCGAGATGCCAGCATATTCAATCCCGCTTTCTTTGATCTTCCGGGCAATCTCGGAAGTTATCAGGGTCCCGTTAGTACTGAGTGCCATCTTGAGCCCCCGGCTCCGGGCATGGCGTGCCAGCTCCCAGATATCCGACCGCATAAGGGGCTCTCCACCAGTGAACAGGATGAGCGGGACACCCATATCCGCAAGATCGTCAATGACCCCAAACGCCTCGGCAGTCGATAGTTCTCCTTCGATTGTGCGTCCCGGTCCTGACCTGCTATAGCAGTGCGTGCAGCTCAGGTTGCACCGGTCCGTGAGATTCCAGAAGACCACCGGCCGGAACATTCCGGCAAAGGCAAGGTACGTACTCGGCACATCACCCTGCGGCTTGTGCCGGTGCTTCATCACGCCGCTGACCGTTCCCCGCCCGTGCATGCATTGGGTTATTCGGTTCATAAGACACCGCCGCCGTTCTCCCGCATCCGTACATTCGGCACCCGCTTGAACTCCTGGGTGCTGAAGAGGACGGTATACTCCGGGCAGCCAATCTTTTCTGCAACAGCCCTCACTTCATCCAGCACCTGGTCTCTGCTGTATCCGTGGTGGACGGTGTAATGTGTGTACTCCCAGCGACCCGGCACCGGCCTTCGTTCATAGCAATGCGTTGCGGTGGGAAATGCTGCGAGCAGCGTTCCTATATCTTCGGCACCGACTTCTGCCGGTTTCCATGCAACAAGGGCATTTGCCGTGATACCAACCTTCCGCTGATCAATGCGGGCCCGGAATTTCCTTATGATCCCTGCTTCCTTCAGGCACCCGATTCTTTCCACTACTTCGTCGCCGGTAAGGCCCAGTCGTTTTCCGGTATCTTCAAAGGGGGCCGGAACAAACGGGAGGCCCCGTTCCAGTTCCCGGAGTAACCGGACATCAATCGGATCCATGAGGAACCTCCCCAGATTGTGCGGGTAAAAATGAGAACCGCACATCAATTTTTATCTTTTTTACGGTCGGCAGATCGAGTGCATCGGAGGCTGAAATTCCGGTCCTGTCCAGAATTTCATGCAAAACCCTTTGGATCTCCTCTCCGTTCTGTGCTGCAATTGTGAACCAGAGAGAATACTCATGGTCCCGTTTGAAATTGTGCGATACTTCCGGATAGCTGCTGATGATGGACGCAATCTCGTTCACCCGCTCTTCCGGCACACGGAGGGCAACCAGGGTTGCGGCGTGCAGACCGAGATGGCAGGAGTCCAGTACTGGGGATATACCCCGGATAATTCCTGCTTCTTCCAGCCGTTGCATCCGGCCGAGAATATCAGTCTCGGTAATACCCAGCTGTTCGGCAATCTTGTTCCATGGCCGGGATACCAGGGGGAGATCATCCTGAAGAACATTGAGAATGGCCAGGTCGGTCTGGTCCGGTTCAAACGGGGTGGGACTGCTCACGGTTTCACCCCGGCAGGTTGGTACGGGCACCACGGGTCCTCCCCACAGCACTCTCCGTTGAGGGTAGCCGGTGTCGCAAGACCGTCACACCAGAGCGGTGAGGTCGCGTCCTCCTGCCGGAATGCCCGGGCCCTGCACCCGCCGCAGGTTGTTTTGAAATCGCACCGTCCGCACTTCCCTGTCAGTTTCGTGGGGTCACGGAGTGACGTTAAAAGCGGGGAGTGGTGCCAGATCTCGGAGAACGGAGTTGTCCTGACATTGCCGGCGCTCACCGGCAGGTAGGGGCAGGGTGTCACATCGCCGTTGGCAAAGATCCGGCAGTATGTGATACCGGCAAGACAGCCCCGGCCCCAGGCCGGGTTGACAATGCCCAGCTCATCTGCAATACGACGGAATTGCGGGGCGCATGTCGGGCGGATATTGAGATCGGAGTTACGGTACCGGATGAGGATCTGCCGGATCATCTCCTCGTATTCCTCCGGGCTGCGGGGCTCGATCTGGCGTGCCCTCCCGGTCGGTATGGGGAAGAAGAGCTGGTAATCGCGGACGCCAAGGGATGTCCCGAGCTCGATGAGGCCCTCCACCTCGCGGATATCAGACCGCATCACCGACATGTTGATCTGGACTGCAATACCCGCGTCGCGGCAGTGCCCGATGGCCTGCACAGCTCTCTCCCAAACGCCCTCAAGACCCCGGAACGAATCGTGGGTTGTCGCGTCTTTCGAGTCCAGGCTGATGGCAACAGCCCTGATTCCTGCGTCACGGAGTTTTGCAGCATTACCGTAATCGATGAGGTACCCGCTGGTACCCATGACCATCCGGAGTCCCTGCTCCGTGCCGTACTGTGCGATATCATAAATGTCATTACGAAGGAGTGGTTCGCCTCCGCTCAGCACCACGACAGGCGTGCCGGTAGCCCGGATCTGGTCGATGACCGAAAATGCCTCTTTGGTGGAGAGCACTCCGTCTGCTTCCTTTTCACCTGCATCCACGTAACAGTGGGAACACTTCAGGGGGCACCTGAGCGTGATATTCCACGAGATTATACGCGGTGCACCAGCTGGACCGTTCAATGTTTCAATTCCTTTGCTACCTGACTCACTTTGAGGTAAGAGAGTAAAAAATATTTGGTTTGGGCATACCGGGGTTGTTGACCTGTCAAATGCCGGGAGGGTTTAACATTGAATATCCGGAACAAATCTTTACTCAACGAACCGAAGCCCAAATCGCGGTGTGCCGTTTTGCAAAGATTAATGTGACCAAAATGAAAAGGCTACCATACGGGCTTTGCCTGAACAATCTATCCACCAAATCTGAAAAATGAGGTGTCAATTACATGGAAAAGAAGAAACTCACCACCGCAGCCGGTGCGCCGGTCCCCGACAACCAGAATGCTGTTACAGCCGGCCCGCGTGGCCCTATGCTACTGCAGGATGTCTGGTATTTAGAGAAGCTTGCACACTTTGACCGCGAAGTAATCCCCGAACGGCGCATGCATGCCAAGGGCTCTGGTGCGTTTGGCAAGTTCACCGTCACCCACGATATCACAAAGTATACCCGGGCAAAGATCTTCAGTAAGATTGGCAAGGAGACTGAGGCCTTTGTCCGTTTCTCGACCGTTGCCGGCGAGCGCGGGGCTGCCGATGCGGAGCGCGATATCCGTGGCTTTGCCATGAAGTTCTATACCGAGGAAGGCAACTGGGACCTTGTCGGCAACAATACCCCTGTCTTCTTCCTCCGCGACCCGCATAAGTTCCCGGACCTCAACCGTGCCGTGAAACGCGATCCCCGCACTAACATGCGCAATGCGAAGAACAACTGGGACTTCTGGACTTCCCTTCCCGAAGCGCTGCACCAGGTGACCATCGTCATGAGTGACAGGGGCATCCCCTATTCTTACCGGCACATGCACGGCTTTGGGAGCCACACCTACAGCATGATTAGTGCGAAGAACGAGCGGGTCTGGGTCAAGTTCCACTTAAAGACCCAGCAGGGAATCAAGAATATCACGGACGAGGAAGCTGAAGCGATCGTGGCAAAAGACCGCGAGAGCAACCAGCGCGACCTGCTCGAAAGCATCGACAAGGGCGACTTCCCCCGCTGGAAGATGTACATACAGATGATGACTGAGGAGCAGGCCAAGAAGCTGGCCTACAATCCCTTTGACCTCACTAAAGTCTGGTTCCACAAGACTTTCCCCCTCATTGAAGTGGGGGTGCTCGAACTGAACCGGAACCCGGAGAATTATTTCCAGGACGTGGAACAGGCTGCGTTCAACCCTGCGAATATTGTCCCGGGCATTGGCTTCTCCCCGGATAAGATGCTCCAGGGTAGGCTCTTCTCCTACGGGGATGCACAGCGGTACCGGCTCGGCATTAACCACCACCAGATCCCGGTCAACAGCCCGAAACACGCTTACGTCCATGCCTCCCACCGCGACGGTCAGATGCGGGTCGACGGGAACCATGGGTCAGCCGTGGGCTACGAGCCGAACAGTTTTGGTGAGTGGCAGGAGCAGCCCGAGTACAAGGAACCGCCGCTCGAACTCTCCGGTGCAGCGCAGGCCTGGAACTTCCGCGTGGACGACTCCGATTATTACACCCAGCCGGGGATGCTTTTCCGGCTGATGAATAAGGCGCAGCAGAAGGTACTCTGTGAGAATACCGCCCGGGCAATGGGCGATGCACCCGAGTTCATCAAAATCCGTCACATCGTGAACTGTTTGAAGGCTGACAAAGCGTATGGCAAGGGTGTTGCAGACGCACTCGGCATCCCGATGGACAAGGTGAAGTGAACAGCTTAATGCTGCAGAGGACCGCTCCCCTTTTTCTGGTCAAAAACCCAATTTTTCAAACATCCCCGGAAAAAACGAGTTTCATATTGGGATTCCGGCAGCCTTTAGGGGGTCCAGATGGGCTATTGTTTTCGCCAACTCAAAAATGATCCAGAGCGCCAATCCAATTTTTATCCACCCTCCACTGGTTCCAGGTCATCCTGAAAAACGGATTCAATCCAATAGGGTCTGTTAAGGCCGGTTTATTCCGTACCAAAACCTTCCATTTCACGATTGACCTGATTTTATGAGGTATTTCTGAAATTATCCCGGAAAAACCCCAATAAGGCCGGTCAAAAAGGATGAAATGGGGTAATCGAAGCCCGTATAGAGCCCGGATGGGTGTATCTCCCTGATGGTGATCGGATGTGGGTGTTAAAAATGGGGCTTATGGTATTGAACGTGCCGCAAAAAATCCGGTTGTTATCTCGCTCGTGTATGCCACCATAACTCATGCAACAAAAGATCTGCCAATGAAAAACTCGGTGCATACAGCAACCCAATTAAAAAAATCATCAAAAACGCAGCAGAAAAAATCCACCGTCTTTGTAAACCCTTAAAAAAATCCTCAAAAAAAAAGTGATTGATTGAACTGATCTACCTTGCTGGGATGATCAGTGAGCGCTCGCCTGCGGGCATAAACTCGCGGATTGCACCCTTTGCGAACTCGCGGCGTGGTTCGGAGAAATCGAACTTGAGCGACGGGTCTGCAAAACAGATCTTGATCAACGGGGACAGGGTCCATGCATCTCCGCGTCCATAGTGGGCGGCGCCTGCAATGGCTGCATATTCTCCCTGGTGTCCGACGTTCATTGCGTAGTTGGGGTAGTTTGGTCCACGGAGCTCGCCGATACAGCCTTCGTCGGGTCTGATCGACATTGAGTTGGTTGAACCGCACTGGTCCTGAAGGTCGTAGCCGAAGAAGCCGAGACGTGACCATCCTTCCTTGTGGGCGAGCATGGACATGTACCATCCGTTCAGACCGGCATTGGAGTTTGCCGTTGCCAGTGAACAGGAGATACCTGATGCTGCTGCAAGTACGGATGCACGCTGGGATCCGCCGAAGTGGCTCTCGAGGGTGGTGGGGAACTGTTCGTACTGTTCCATACCGTAGAGGGTGACTTCGGTTGCGATGTCGTTGATGACTTCCTGGGTCTTCTTTGCCTTGCCGAGACCACCGTGTTTGGCCTTGATGTAGTCAAGACCGTAGTAGCAGTAGTCATCGAGGATGTTGTCGGTGTATGCTGCTGTTGCATACTGGGTGAAACCGACACCACCGCTCATGTAGCTGCCGAGCCAGATCTGGTCGAAGAGCATTGCACCTGCACCGACGACTTCAAGGGTTGCCTTGACGGGGTCGTTGGGGTACTTGCGGTCTCCCTGGATCATGTCTGCGAAGTGGCCGAACTTGATGCCACCTGGCTCGTTGGGGCCACGGGCACGGCGGGCGGGCAGAATGTCTGCCATCTGGATAACACCTGCGTGCTTTGCAGCGAATGCGAGGTCAGCGACTGCTGCTTCGCCTGCGCACATCTTGTATGCGCCGATAAAGGACATACCGATCTGCATTGCAGACCAGCGGGAGGTGGTTCCACCATCGCAGGTCCTGCTTACGGTTGTGGGGATGTGCACTGCCTGGTACATCGACTTGCCGACGGAGGCCTTGAGTGCTGCTGCACTCTTTGCCGGGAAGAGCTTGTCGAGGTTTAAGAGGAACTGGGGCTCGATGTCATCTGCCATCTCGTCGTCGCCAGTGAATACTTTCACGTAGCAGTCGTCGACAAGTGACGGGTGGGTCTCGACCATGTGTTCCTGAACGACTGCTGCGCCGGGCATGGCGTGGTTCAGCACGTGGAGGTACTCGTTGATGGTTTCAGGAGTAACTTCCTTGCCGAGACGCTTCTGCAGGGTCTGGTGAGCGAGGTCGAGGCCAACGATGATGGTTCGCCGGATGTCGTCCCACATCTGCTGCATGGCAGCGTTGTTGACAAAGTGGAGGTCGTCGCCTTCTACAAATACGTTGGTGCCGCTGACTTCGTAGGTCATCAGCTGGCGCTGACCGAGCGGGATACCACCACAGTGGCAGCGCTTGGGGTCGTACATGGAGATGCCGCGGTCCATCTCAGCCTTCTTACCGGCCTTCATGAACTCGACTTTTCTCGGGGACTGCTCAAGACCCTTCCGCTCGAAAACGGTTGCGGTTGCCTGGGGGTCTTCTGCAAACTTCTCCTTCATTGCCTTTAGGAAGAGCTTCTGCGTTCTCTCGATTTTTGCTTTTGCCATGATTATGCCTCCTTTGGCATGAAGCCGTATTTAACACGGAGCGAGTGGATGCGCTGGATGTATTCGATCAGTTCTGCGTCGTCACGGTAGGCAGTGCCTACGAGTGAGTGGTAGATGGTGCTGTGTGCCTTGATCCACTTTGAGTCCATGGGCTTTCCGATCTTGACTTCGCCGTCAAGAGGAACGCCGACCTGGTCCTTGACAATCTTGACAATGCCTGACTTCTTGTCGAGGATACAGCGCTGGAGCATGTCGAACATCATTCCGTTCTCATCGAGACGGAGGGAGTGTCCGTGCACAGTGCAGCCACGTACGCCGGTAAGGGCTGGGTCAAAGAGCTCGGTGTTGACGAGGTCTCTTGAATATTTTTCGAGGTCGCGCTCGCGGCACTCTACGATCTGACGGCCTGACAGGGTACCTGGGTCAATTCCACGGAAGCGGTATGCTTCGAGGTAGGACCTGAGGTACGGGTGGCAGGGTGCATTGTACATCGAGTCGCTGAACTGGATGTAGCGGACGCGGTCGCCGGCCTTTGCACCGTCGGTTGCTGTTACCAGCTTACGGACAGGGCACGCGGGTTCCTGCTGCTCTGCGAGCGGTGGGTGTGCACTCTTGTAGGCTGAGCCTGGTACACGGTGTCCCATGATAAGAACGAGGTCCTTATCAGAGACCTCCCTAAGCTTTTCGAGCTTGTGTGCCGGGTCCATCTGCTTGCGCCTGTTGTCGGCAACAATAGTTTGTCCTGCACAGTATTGGGGTTTGTATGCCATTTTTTTATCACTCCAATGAATCCTTCTTTTTCATAAGTTTCATCACTGACGATATGACTTCTGCCATCTTCTCGCGTGTGGGGGTCTGACCACGGGTAACGCCGCTAACAATGGACATGACCGTACCTTTGGTACGAATCTTGTCTGCGGGTGGCATCACCACTGCAGTCTTCACTCCCTCCTTAGCTAGATCTTCGTAATCAATCGGGCATTGTGAAACAACAACTGCCTTCACATCACAATTTGCCAGAATAAACCGCACCTTGTGCACCACGTGGGAACGAACATTCCCGTGGTGGAGAATGGCTATTTTGTGTTTCTCTATCTGCATGACCTCTTTGTCGGATAACCCAAAAGAAGCGCCGAGAACGCCACCAGCAATTTTTGGTGCGTCCGGCGGCACGCCACTTCCGGCATTCAGCACCAGCGTACTGATGCTGTATTCGACGCCCTGTTGTCGCAAGCCTGAGGTGATATCGCACACCGGCTTTGTCACGTGGCGGCGTCCGGGAGACATCCCGACCACTATGACATCCGGGTACCGGCACTCGGAGATGGTGCCCCTCTGGGCAATTCCGCCTCCTTTACCCATGCCCATCGCCTCGCGGCAGTCAACAACCTGGGTTACTCGTCCAATCGGCATTTATTTTATTCCCTGTAGGATTACGGGCTTGGACTTGCTGCTAGGATCAGCAAGGCCGAGCATTTCTTTGTCCGCATTCGGGCCGTACTTGCAGTAATCAACAAGTGACGGCTCGGTCTTCATGTATCTGCCTTCCTGAATACGGAAAGTAAAATCAGTAAAAACCGATTCGCATGCGGCTTTCAGTGCGGGGATACACTCACGGTCTTCAAGCTCAAGAAGAACATTACCTACATGAACCTGCAACTCGACATCCTGGTCACCGACCTTGATCGTCCTCCTCATAGGATGAGGATTGGCAAGACCTTTGGCGGGGCCATAAGGAATTATCGCCGGCAGGCGCTGTCCGTTTAAGAGCATGCGCCGGATACCGGGGACTTCGATTAGCTTGTTCAGTAAGCGTTCTGTTGTCTCGGGATTGAGCAACCGCTCTGCAGAAATCCTGCACTGGGGGAACGTGGCTTCTGTCATTCGTATCCTTTAATTGGGTTTAGATACCCTTTGCAACTGCCTGGATCGGCTTCTTGAATGCTTCAAGCTGGCCGAAGGTGTCCTGGTAGATCTTCGAGGTGTGCTCTGGGCCGAACATCTGGGTTCCGGCGTCGAGTGCACAGGCTGCGACGATACAGGGCATACCGACACCGGCTGCATGCCGGGTCACGACGTGGTTACCGTTGAATACACCGGGACCGCCGCCACCATAGATTGAGTGGCTGAAGAACGAGAAACCAACTGCAACACCCATGGTACGACCGAAGTCTGCACCGGGGAGGCCGGTCTCGTGCTCAAGCAGGTCGTTGAAGTACAGCAGGGTTGCTGAGACTGCCTGGGCGAAACGTCCGGCACCGCAGTTAACCATGGTTGCTGCAAGGGTTCCTGCAGATGCATAGGCGTTCCAGAGCATTGGGTCCTTCGTCTCGTAGAAGATGAATCCGCTCTTGCCCTTCTTGCCTGCCTTGATGACCTTGTCCTCAATTGCCTTCTCAACAAGGCTCTGCACGACAGTACCGATGGTACCGGTCTTGCCGTTTGCCTTGACGAGATCGTAGACCAGGTTGTTTGCATTGAGTCCCTGGTATGCGTAGAGCATGAGTTGTGCACGCTCGAATGGGCCGACTGCGTTACCCATCTCGAACATACCTGCCTGCTCGAAGGTTGCTGAAAGTGCTGCACCCTGGAATGCATTCCGGTGGGTCATCATGACCGCGTGGTTGGCCGGAACGTTACGGAGTGCATAGCCGAGACCTTCGTTGAACTGTGGGATGGAAAGGATCGAAACAACGTTTCCGCCCTGCATGTCCATTGTCTGCGGGTAGGTACCCCAGACTGCTGCCTTGATGTAGGAACCGTCGAACATGTCGACCTTGTACTGGTCAACCAGTGCATAGGTGGTGGCTGCTGCCACTACGGTTGATGCGACATCGTAGGTTGCTGCTGCATCCATACGGGCAGTCGGGACCTCAACGAGGATCATCTTTCCGCCGCCGACCTTGGTGATCTTGGTGTTGTCGCCGTCGGTGACCTGGACCATCTCCTTGATCTTGGCTGAGAGTGCGTCTGCGTCCTTGACACAGCTGCAGCTCATGCTGCGACCGAGAATCTGGTTCGACTTGCCGCCGACCTTTCCGGTCTTTAAGGCATCTTCGATACCTGCAAAGTTAACTGCCACTGTCCTCTTGGTGAGGTCGATGACATTCAGTGCGCCTTTGTTGACAACAGGGCTGATCTTGTCAAGAGTTACATTGCTCTTTAAGAGTTTGCCTTCATCGTCGTAGAGGTCGATTACATCTTTGTATTTAGCCATTTGAATTCCTCCAAATTTACATTTAACCGCGGTACAATACTGTCAGTGAGCGAAAGTATACCCTATCAGGCATACTGGTAATGAGTGAAAGTCGCTATTGCACGTCCCCTAAAATGGGACAAATTAATAATTACCCAATTTCGCCATATAAGGATTCCGATTTTATCCCGGTGCGCCCAATTATACTACATAAAAAATAATACCCTAAAATGGAGCAATGTTCAAATATTACATATTCTTCGCATTTCATTGTTTTACGCAGTATTATTAAAAAATAAAAAAGTGCTACTAATCACTACATGTTCTAAATAAAAATCAAATTTTTCTGTGCGCTCTGTATAAAAAAGGTGGGGTTGAGGAACCGGGTTTGATGCTTTTTTCCCTTACCGTTGTTCCCATGCACCTGTTACAGGATTTACAGAGGGGACAACTCTAAAATCTGATTGATTGCGTCTTGTTGACACGTTTTTTTAAAACCTTAAAAAAATTCTTAAAAATGGGAATTTTGCCTCCGTTCCCTTAACTCCACTTATGAGATCAGCACTGGTGCGTCTGAAGAAAAAATGGGTGGGTGGATGCGATTTCCCTTATGTTAATTCTGCATTATTTCTTGAACTCGGTGATGGGGCTTGGCCCCAGTTCTGTCACCGTGTTGACCACATCAGTAATGACCGCTGCCCACTTTGCACCTTCTGATGCAGAGACGAACGTCATCCTGAATCGGCGGTCGTCAAGACCAATGCTCTTCATCAAGCGCTTGACCATGAACATCCGCTTTGCTGCCTTGTAGTTGCCTTCAAGGTAGTGGCAGTCTCCAAAGTGACAGCCTGATACGAGCACACCGTCTGCGCCATCGGCAAATGCCTTTAAGACAAACAGTGCGTCAAGGCGTCCGGTACACATGACACGGACTACCCGGACATCGGGCGGGTACTGGATACGTCCGCCACCGGCAAGGTCTGCACCGGCATATGAACACCAGTTGCAGAGAAGACCGATGATCTTGGGTTGCCAGATACCGGGTCCGCGTTCGGGGATCTTGAAATTTCCAGGAGCTGACATTTACTGCTCACCTCCGAGCAGGAATGCATCGATCTGTGCCACGATCTGTGGAGTTGCAAAGTGGTTCATCCAGATTGCACCGCCGGGGCAGAAGCCACCGCAGGTACCGCAGCCTTTACATTTCGCTTCGGTTACTTCCATGACTGTGCGACCATCCTTCTCTACAAGCGCAAGAGCGCTGTAGGGGCAGAGGTTCACGCACATACCGCAACCTGCGCATTTCTCATCAATGCAGGTAGCAAAGTATGGTTCGAGTTCGACTTCTCCCTTGTGGATCGGGATACTTGCCGCAGATGCTGCACCTTCAGCAGATGCTACAGTGTCGGGGATATCTTTTGGTCCCTGGCAGACACCGGCAAGGAAGACACCGGCAGTTGTTGTACCGCACGGGTTTAACTTCGGGTGGGCTTCTAACAGCCAGCCGTCCATTGAACAGGAGACACCGAAGAGCTTGCGGGTCCGGTTGGTGTCAGCTGATGGCTGAACTGCGGATGCGAGCACGACCATATCCATTTCCAGATCGATCGGGCGGTTGAGCAACGTGTCATCAGTCATCACGTGGAGAGACTTAGTCTTTGGGTCTTCTAAGATGTTTGCGACACGGCCGCGAATGAACTTTGCTCCCTCATCCTGAATACGGTAATAGAACTCTTCGTACGCCTTGCCGAATGACCGGATATCCATGTAGAAGAGGTAGGGTATGCATCCCGGGATCTTCTCAATGATCTGGTGGGCGTGTTTTAACGAATACATGCAGCAGAACCGTGAACAGTATGGCTTGCCGATACCGGTGTTGTCACGGGAACCTGCACAGAGGACAAATCCGACTTTCTTTGGAGTCAGTCCATCGCTCGGGCGGACAAGGTGCCCACCGGTTGGACCGGATGCACAGATGAGCCGCTCGAATTCGAGACCGGTAATAACGTTCTCGAACTTCTTGTATCCCCATTCAGTCTTCTTCTCAATCGGGAACAGTTCATACCCGGTTGCAAGAATGGCAGTACCTACCTTGACCTTGACAAACTCATCCTTGGCTTCGAGGTCGATTGCTTTCTTCTCGGGACCGCACGCAGTCACGCAAAGGCCGCACTTGACACAGGATGTGAAGTCAATGGTGTAGAGCAGGGGAACGACCTGTGGGTGGTTGATGTAGATTGCCTTTCTCGGCTTCATGCCCATTTCGAATTCATTGGGCTTGATAACCGGGCAGATCGTTTCGCAGTCACCGCAACCGTTACAGCCACCGCCGACAATGCCGAGGGCTTCTGCTTCTGTCGGGGTGAGCACACCACGTGCTTTCTTTTTGATGGTCACATCGAAGTTACCGATGTACCCTTCTACTTCATGGACTTCTGACCAGGTGTAAAGCTCGATCAGGGGCTCCCTGCCGACATCCACCATCTTGGGGGTTAAGATACACTGGGAACAGTCGAGTGTGGGAAACGTCTTGTCCAGCTGGGACATGCGTCCGCCGATACTGGTATCGGACTCGATGAGGTAGGTCTTAATGCCTGCGGCAGAGAGATCGAGTGCTGCCTGCATACCTGCAACACCAGCGCCAACGACCATTGCCGCCTTTTCTACTGGTACTGCCTTCGGGAACAGGTCCTGGAGGAGTGCTGCTTTTGCAACAGCAATGCGGATTGCATCCTTTGCCTTACCTGTTGATCCTTCCTGGTCGTGCATGTGCACCCATGAGTTCTGCTCACGGATGTTTGCCATCTCAAACCGGAACGGGTTTAAACCGCCTTCCTTGGTTGCAGTCCTGAATGTCGGCTCGTGGAGACGAGGAGAGCATGCAGCGACAACGACACCGGTAAGCTTGTTGTCATGGATTGCCTTGTTAATTACTGCCTGACCGGGCATCGAGCACATGTACTTATAGTTGTCAACATAGGCTACATTCGGGACGGTTTTTGCATATGCCTCAACCGCAGTGATATCCATCGATCCAGCGATGTTCGTACCGCAGTGGCAGATGAAAACACCAATCCGGGCCTTCTGCTGGGTGGTGCTACCGGCTGCTGCCTTTGCCTGTTTCTTACCTTCCTGTTTCACTGGGGCCACCTTCTTTGTATCCTGCTTTTTGGTCTCGGTCTTTTTGGTGGTTGTTTTCTTCTTTTCTACCATTTCTTACCACCTCACAGCACCTTCTGAAGGAATGATTCGCAGCTGATTCCATGGAGATCGAGCCCGAGGTCCTGTGGACTCATTCCCTGTGCCAGGCCTAAGAGTTCAGCGAAGTGAAGAACCGGTAGATTGTAGCTGACACCAAACTTCTCCTGAATCTCAATCTGGCCACGGTCAAACTGAAGCTGACAGAACGGGCAGATATCTGTAAGGGCATCCACCTTTGCTTCTTTTAAATTGATCAGCTTCTCATTTGCGATATCGAGTGCATGAACGATATCATAACCACGGACACCGCCACCGGCACCACAGCACTGCATCTTATTGCGGTATTCAACCGGAGTTGCACCGAGTGCAGCAACAAGTTCTTCCATCCATACGGGGTGCTCGGTATTGAGCATGATCTCCTTTTCAAATTCCCTGTCCTTGTGGGGTTTTGTTAAGTGACATCCGTAGTGGACTGCGATGCGTGCTCCTGTTAAGGGGTTGGTGACGCTGTCGCGGACCTTCTCGACTCCGATGAATTTGTCGTTATAGAGGAGCTCGGCAGTGTGGTACACATTGATTGTACCTTTGTACTCCATGTCAATCTCCTTGAGCACTTCATTGACACCATCGCGGAGATCCTTGTTGTGCTTGAGTTTGTGGTTGACTTCCCAGATTGACTTGTAGCATCCGTTGCAGACAAGTGCAATGTCCATCTTCATCTGTTCGGCAAGCACGAGGTTACGGGCTGCCATTGCATAGAACACATTGAGATCGATAGACCCGAATGCACCTGGTGCGGGGCAGCAGCTTGCGCCCTTTAAGGGAACCAGCTCAACGCCGAGTTTCTTCATTGCCTTGATGGAAGCGGATTCGACACCGGGGTAACGGTTGGGGGCAATGCATCCAAGGTAGAATGCGAATTTGTGTTTTGCGCCTGATTCTGACATGGTATCTTATCCCTCCCTTTCCTTGATGATCCGGTCGGCATTGGCCTTGAGTTTGTAGTGGTCAAGGATCTTCTGGATGCCCTTGATATATTCCGGATACATGTGTGTGGTCGGCGGGTCGCGGGAGAGTCCGATCTTCTCGCGGGCAGCCCGGTTGACATCGTTGTTGGGCACACCGTGGCCTGAGGCATATATTGCTGTAACGGTCTTTAAGAAGTTGACCGGGATGATGTCCCTCTTGAAAGCGAGGTTCCTCATGGACATGATGACATCAGTTGGGATGATGTCTCTTGGGCAGCGGTCGGCACAGCTGTAACAGGTAGTGCAGAGCCAGAGATCCGGATCTGTTAATGCTTCATTCTCGAGTCCGAGCACCGCTCTCCTCATAAACAAGCGGATACGATACGAGCTGCGGGGAGCTGACGGGCAGGAGCCGGTACAGGTACCGCACTGGTAGCACATGTGGGCATTTGTACGCGAGATGGCTTTTACAGTCTTGGTGAATTCAGGGTTTGAATCATCGAGATACAATTTCGTATCCTGAAGCTTCTTATCCAGCGCTGCCGGGTAACCTTTTGTTCTTGCCATGGTACTCACACCTTCCCCATCTGTTTGAGGTTAACCTGTCCAGTGATGTCCTCTTTCACCTTCGAAGTTCTCTTGGTGAAGAGTTTCTCTTTGATCTTTTTGAACAGGTCCGTCTCTGTGCCTTTCACGCGAACGCCGGTCCTCTGCATCACAATGATATCCTCACCGGGGCAGGCATTCACGCATGCTCCGCACAGGATACAATAATCCTTGTTGACTGCAATGGTCTTTTCAATGCTGTCACGTTTCATGTCAGCTGCTGCCATCGGGCTCGGGAGATAGATCGCATTTGCCGGGCAGATATCTGCACATGTTGAACAGCCACCGGGGCATTTCTCAGCATGGAATTCAATATCGCCTTCAAAAATCTTCTCAACGGTAATAGCCTCGGTCGGGCAGTTCTTTGCGCACCACATACAGGTGCAGCAGTTGTCCTTGATGATATCGACTTTGCCAACTACCTTGTCAGAGACGATCTCGCGCTCAACGGTGATGCACTCCTCCGGGCATACCTCAAGGCACACCTTGCAGGCATCACACTTGGTCTCGTCCCAGATCACTTCGCCTTCGACTTTACCAGTCTCTGCAGTAAACGCTTTGTGTTTCACCACAAGTGCCGGGCAGAGTGCCCCGCACAGGCCACAGAGCGAGCATTTCTCCATATCAACTTTGAATGTCGTCTTGGTCTTGATTGCACACTGGCGTTCCTTTGCGCCAGCAACCGGTCCTTTATAGGTTCCTTCAAAAGCAGGGACGTTGCGGTCAATGGCGTCTCGCGGGCAGACCTCTTCGCAGATCGTGCACTTGACGCATTTCTCGTCATCAATCTCCGCCTTCATATCAAATTGCGGGAACCCTTCCTTCTCAAGGATCGGGAGTCTCTCTTGTCCGTCCACTTTTAGGGTCAATGCATTGAATGGGCACATTATGACGCAGACGCCGCAGTATGAACACTTGACCTCGTCGACATCCACAGCAGCAGCGTAATTGATTGCGCCACGCTTTGATGCACCGACGAGCCCGAGGACAATAGCTTCCTCCGGGCAAGCCTCCACACATATACCGCATCCCGTGCAGGTCTCTGCATTGAGAATAAGGTTGTTCACGTTCTGTAGGAGTTTTTGCTCCATTACAACGTTGACCCCATCCCTCTTCTTGGAAAATTTGGGAAACAGATTGTTCATGAATTAACCCTCATGCAATACCATTATAGTACGTTTGCCTGTGCATTTTTTTTTGTAAATTTACCTGTTAATCTGCACGGCAAATGCCATTTTTTTTACGCACCAGCTAATGATCGATTCTAAAATCGACTAACCAAAAGTGGTAGAAGAATGTAGATAAATGTTCTGAAATCTATCCGAAAAAAAGAACATTTTATTCGATATTTTCAAATCTAATCTCTATACTATTTATTAAGATTAACTGGATATCATGTACTTAATTGACAGGTTGTTGTGCGCTCTTTTACTGGAATTAATTTAGAAAATTTATTCAATACCAATCATAGTACCATTGTGGTATCGGAGGTTATCTTATGGAAATCAACGGAGTTACTATTGACAACGAATTTGCAGAGGCATTCCCGACATGGGTCTGCCGGGTGATCATCACAGCAGTCACCACCGAATGGGCAAGGAAAGCAGCAACCGAAGCAACCGGCTTTGCAACATCTGCGATCGGGTGCCCGTGCGAAGCGGGGATCGAACAGGAACTTGACGGTTCACAGACCCCGGACGGCCGCCCGGGTGTCTCAATTCTGATCTGTGCGGGTAAGAAGAAGATCAAGGATCAGGTTGTCGAGCGCCTTGCTGAGTGCGTGCTCACTGCACCAACGACCGCAGTTTTTAACGGGATTACAAATTCCGAAGAGAAGATCCAGGTAAAACTCCACTTCTTTGGAGACGGTCACGAGTACCAGAAAGAGGTTGGCGGCAGGAAATGCTGGGTCATCCCGATCATGGAAGGGGAATACATTGGCGAAGAAGAGTTTGGCATTGTCAAGGGTGTTGCCGGCGGCAACTTCTTTGTGATGGCAGAGAACCAGATGGCCGCTCTCATGGGCGCACAGGCATCTGTTGATGCGATTGCCAAAGTTCCGGGCACTATTACGAGTTTCCCCGGCGGTATTGTAGCCAGCGGTTCAAAAGTTGGCAGCCTGAAATACAAGTTCATGCCCGCTTCAACCAACGAGAAGTACTGCCCGACACTCCGGGAAAAAGTTCCCGACTCAAAGGTCCCGGCAGGAATCAAAGGGGTTTATGAGATTGTCATTGACGGTATTGACGAGAAGTCCGTTGCAGCCGCAATGGCTGCAGGTATCAAGGCGGCAGTCATGGTGCCGGGTGTGAAGTTCATCACAGCTGGCAACTTTGGCGGCACGCTTGGACCTTTTAAGATCGAGCTCCACAAAATTCTCTAATCCTATTTTTTTGATTGTTTTTCTGGTATGGCGGAAATACCATATCGGGACATACTTGGACATACCGTCCAAACTTTCGGGCACAAATCGATCGTAATAAATACTGTTATTGCCGAATCTCTTGTTAACGAGAATTTCGGCAACGACCTGACTCCTCTGAATCATAACTACCTGAAAGAGTGTTTTGGTCTGCTCTATTCAGAAATTCCTGTAAGGCCGGGCAAACCTGCCGGAAGAATTGCGTTCCCTGTCAGGAACAAAAAGCTGCGTTGCACATGGAATATTGAGGTAATACTACAATGGCGAGTATCTCTGAACCTTATGTAATCCACTACCCGCAAATAATTGCAGTGGCCGATGAGACGGGCAACCGGGTGGAACTGATCGAATTTTTTGAATGCGTCGGTGGTGCGATGTGGTCGAAACACCACTATGCCCAGAGCCCGGTGGTTAAGGATGTGCGCTGTGTGGGCGCAACCATGCGGTATCTTTTAAAACCGCAATCGGTGGATCTTGCACTCGAAGGTTCCCGCTTCCCGGCGGGCATTTCTGCGTGTACTGTTGATACGTCCGAGATTGCTGTCACGTATATCGGAATGGGCGGGGGCGGTGTGGGTGCTGCTGCCTGCCGCTCGGATGCTCGCGGCGTCATAAGGAGCCGCAGCGATCCTGCTGGAGGAGGAAAAGTAGCCGGTGCCACGATCTGGATGCCCCGTATGCAGCGGGTGCTCATTGGGGTGGATGACACGGATACGCCGGAAGATGGGGCAACGTGGACCCTTGTCCATAATATCGCAAAAGCAGTTGCAGATGAACATTCAGTCTATCTTTCGCACACGATAGTCCAGCTCTTCCCGGTGGCGTACCGGACCAAGAACTGCGTTGGTCTTGTTGCAGAGTTTGCCACAACGGATCCAGCCGGGCTTACCGAACGGTTCCACACGCTCTTGAAAAAATACACTCTTTCTAAAAAGACGGGTATGGCCGTGTACACTGGTTTTTCCCCCTCCGAAGAACTGCTTGCGTACGGACGAAAGGTAAAACGCGGTGAGGTTGAACCCGGCCTCCATGAACGACTCGCGGATAAGAATTTAGAGATCATCATGAACGGCCGTGGTATCACTGGGGCAGTCGCGGCAATCCCGTTCTTTACCCGGTACGAGGAGGCACTTGAACTATGCAGTGGACCGATTTAAAAGCAAAACTCCTTTCGGTGGGTTCAGCGAGAATCACTGGTGAACCGGCCGACCGTTTCATTGCCCGTTCCACCGCAGGCCCGGGTGCCGGCGGGAGCGGGGCTGTCTTCTTTTCCATGGGCAGCCACCGGGTCAAGCTTGCCGTAAACCCTCTCAGCGCAGTGGAGATCGCCCACCGTGGCAATGGGGTTGCTGACCTCTATTTTGAGGGTGCCCTCATATCAGGACGACTCCTTGAGCCGGGATGTCACTGTCCCGACCAGGCGTTCATCACGGTAACTGGCAGCTGCATCTTCCATTGCCGGTACTGCCCGGTGCCAAAACTCGGCGGAAAACGAAAGACGGTTGAGGAGATCATGGGGATGATCGAATCTGTCCGGCACCGTATTTCGGCAATCTCTATTACGAGTGGGGTGCTCGAAACGATCGAAGAGGAGGAGTCCTATGTACTTGAGGTGGTTAAGCACCTGCGGGTCTACAATCTCCCTATCGGAGTATCCATCTATCCAACTGACCAGACCCCCGACCGGCTCAAGGCACTCGGAGTGGCAGAAGTGAAGTTCAACATCGAAGCAGCAACCCCGACCATTTTTGCAAAGCAGTGCCCGGGGCTTAATTATGAGCAGCTCTGGCGTGTGCTCGACCGATCGGTGGAACTCTTTGGGAGGGGCAGGGTATTCTCAAACGTAATTATAGGGCTTGGCGAGACTGACGGGGAGATGGAGGCTTGCATCAAACGGCTCACCTCTCACGGGATCATTCCCGTTCTGCGCCCGCTCAACCCGGTTGCCGAATTAACCGGTACCCCCCGCCCATCTGCAGAACGGTTAAAAAAGATTTTTGATATTCATACACGCGAACTTGCCAGAGTGGGGCTTGATCCAAAAGTTGCGCTCACCATGTGCTCGAACTGTGCTGGTTGCGATCTGGTGCCGGGGAGGGACTAAAATGAAAGGCATTGATGTGATCACAGAAGCGCTGCTCGCGTGCACCGACCGGCAATATACCGTACCGGGATTTCCCGTAACTGATCTGGGTGCTAAAACCCGTGCAGAGATGGTGATCAATGAAAAAACTGCTCTTGAATATGCGTTGGGCGACTCGCTTGAGGGGCGACGAGCGGCAGTTATTATCAAGAATGTTGGTGTGAACTCATGCGCTGATCCCCTGTTGCAGGCCGCTGCCCAGGGCATCATCGGAGGGGTGCTCCTCGTTGCCGGGGATGACCCGGAAGCACTGGGATCGCAGACCGCACAGGACTCCCGGTACTACGGGGATCTGGGAGAACTTCCCGTGATCGAACCGGATGCCTCCACCTGTTATACCGGTGTCGAGGCTGCTCTCGAAGCGTCTGAGCAGTTCTCAAGGGTTGCTATGCTCCGGCTGACGCCCGGAATATTGGATGCGGAGGTTGCATATACCCCTGTTCCCCGGAAAAACGGGAAAGGGAGGCTCTCTGACCGGTCTTGGACAATGAACGGGCGGATAACGGCCGCTGAGGAACTGTACCGGACCATGTTTGACTGGTCGAACGGTTCTGCATTAAACCAGTGGAAGGGTGAGCCTGCCGGTGTTGGTGCTGCACCAGGAAACACCCGGATTGTTACTGTACACCCTATGCCGGCGCAGGCCGCACGGCTGGCAGAAGTACACGAGGTTGGCCGGACCTTTGTCCGCGATCACCGTGGTCTGCAACCGCCGGCTCCCCAGCAATCCCCTGAAGTGATGCGGGACCGTGGGTATTACCGGACATTCTGTAAAAACTGTCCGTTCAAACCGATGATGAATATTCTCAAAGCAAGACGGATGAACATGATCTGCGATGCTGGCTGCTCTATTCTGGGAATGACCCCCCCGTACGAGCTGGGTGTGGCAAGTTACGGTATGGGTTCGAGTATTGCGGTTGCCGCACGGAGCACAAAAGTTGCCCTGATCGGTGACTATGCCTTTCTCCATTCCGGCCTGAATGCATTGATCGATGTGTACGAAAAGCAGCTTCCGTTGCTCTGCATTGTTATGAACAACAACTGCACGGCAATGACCGGCAAACAGTCTTCCTATGATCCGGCTCCCTATCTGATGTGGGCAGACCCGGTGATATGCCGTGCCGATGATGAAGAGACACTGAAAAACGAGCTCGTGGTGACGGACACGCCCCGCACGCTTGTAGTAAATGGTACCTGTCCGGAGGGAAGCAGCCATGAAACCGTGGAATATTGAGATCTGTGATGTGACGTTGCGGGACGGGGAGCAGACGCCCGGGGTATCGTTCTCCTGCGAGGAAAAGGTAAAGATTGCAACCAAGTTAGACGAGATTGGGATTGAGGTTATCGAAGCGGGATTTCCTGCCGTTTCACAGAATGAGGCACACTGTGTAAAGACGATTGCAAACCTCGGTCTTGATGCCCGCGTCTGCGGTTTTTGCCGGGCCCGGGAAGGCGATATCCAGACCGCCATTGACTGCGATGTTGCCATGGTGAGCATCTTCATCCCTACCTCCGAACTGCACGTGCGGCTCAAATTCAAAAAACCCCGGGAAGAGGTGCTTGCAGATTCCCTAAAAATGATCGATTACGCCCGGGATCACGGTGTGCTTGTGCGGTTTGCCGCTGAGGATGCATCCCGGACCGATCTGCCCTTCTTAAAAGAAGTCTATCGCGGAGCAGCTGAGCATGGTGCCGTACTGCTCAGTTTTGCCGATACAGTTGGCTGCCTGATTCCTACCGAGATGCAAAACATCATGACCGAACTTGTCTCATCGGTGGACGTTCCATTCTGCGCTCACTGTCACAATGACATGGGCTGTGCGGTGGCAAACACGATCACCGCTGCCCAGTCAGGCGCATTCCAGCTCCACACTACGGTCAATGGGATTGGGGAACGGGCGGGTAATGCCTCATTAGAAGAATTGCTTGTCGCCCTGCGGATGAAAGGAAACATTGACCGGTACGATCTCTCCCACCTCACCGAACTCTCGCATATGGTAGAAAAATTCTCCGGAATCACTCTCCCGCGGAACAAACCCGTAACCGGCGAACTTGCGTTCTCCCACGAGAGCGGCATACACATTGCTGCTATCCTTGAAGATCCATCAAGCTATGAATATTTCCCCCCTGATATGGTAGGCGGAGAGCGACATTTCATCCTTGGGAAACATACGGGTAAAAAAGCACTTGAGCATGTCATGGCCGGGCTCGGTTGCGAATGTACAGACAAGCAGGTCTGCCGTGTCCTCGATCTGGTCAAGGATCACTCGGAAAACAAATGCAATATCACCCCGGAAATCTTAAGAAAACTGATCACAAAAGCACAACGG
>SESA01000546.1_pt1 | contig 23826 bp, 24 predicted proteins | sample 3171451 | NCBI WGS metagenome assembly SESA01 (sample SAMN06051862, study PRJNA518727) | freshwater metagenome | biome: subpolar coniferous forest; feature: holomictic lake; material: water; isolation source: holomictic Lake 227, 8 m depth | place: Canada: near Kenora, Ontario | collected...
ATGGGTTTCTCACTCACTCATATCACCTTCCAAGGTGTTCTTTTTGGCTTAACTTTAAGAAGAATTATATTTAGAGTTTGACGCGATTAGAGTTTACCTATATTATTTCACAGTTATGTTAGATAGATTACCCGAATATATAGATCCCTTGCACCTGGCTGATAAGCGTGGTGAGTTAAAAGGTCAAATACCCTTAAGAAGTCTGGATCGTTTGGCAACTATGCTGGTTAACGACTCCGGATCAATTACTGTCGACCTTTTTTTTGGCCGGGAAGGGAGGCTGGCCAAAATTGAGGGTCATATCAAGGCTGTTTTGGAGCTTGAGTGCCAAAACTGTTTAGGAGCGGTTAGCTGGCCTGTTGATTGCAACATCAAATTAGGCATTGTTACCTCAATAGACCAAGCCGATAGATTGCCCGAAGGCTATGACCCATTAATGGTTGAGGAAGGAAAAATTCCTCTTAAAAATATTATTGAAGATGAGATATTACTCACTTTGCCGGCATTTCCAAAACATCGGCAACCTTGTTTTGTCAAAAAAATTGACAATAACACCGTAGATCCAATAGTGAATGACGAACCGTTATCCACTGAAAACCCTTTTTCCATATTAGCCAAACTTAAAAACACTGGAGATTTATAATGGCCGTACAAAAGAGTAAAGTATCGCGTTCAAGACGTGGTCAGCGTCGTTCACATGATGCATTAACAGGCAGAGCATTGTCTCAAGATGCCATCACAGGTGAAATGCATTTACGTCATCACGTTACCCCGGACGGCTTTTTTAAAGGTCGTCAAATAGTCAATAAAAGCGACGAAGATTAATAATCTTTCCGCTCTGGCATGATGCTATGCCGAACCCTATCCGGTTCGGCTTCCTTCAATAACTGCGGAGTTGTTCATCAGCGTGAGTTTAACAATTTCAATTGATGCGATGGGCGGCGATCATGGTCCTGAAGTCACTATTCCGGCATCATTGGATTGTTTAAAAAACAATCCGGACTTAAAGCTGATTTTAGTAGGCAATGAAGCTGTAATTAAACAGTTTTTGCCTAACCCATTGGCTTATTATCAAGATAGACTTGCAATCCATCACGCTTCTCAATGCGTTGAAATGGATGAGTCACCCTCTAAAGCCCTAAAAAACAAAAAAGACTCCTCCATGCGTGTCGCTATCAATTTGGTTCGTGATGGCCATGCAGACGCTTGTGTGAGTGCGGGTAATACCGGCGCTTTAATGGCGACGGCACGCTTTGTTTTGAAAATGATCCCCGGCATTGATCGTCCTGCCATTATTTCCACATTACCTTCAATTTATGGGCATACCCATGTGCTTGATTTGGGTGCAAATGTAGATTGCACTGCTGAGCATCTTTTTCAATTTGCCATCATGGGTAATGAACTGGTTAAAGCGGTTGAGGCAATTGATAATCCTAAAGTGGGCTTGTTAAATATTGGCGAAGAAGATACCAAAGGTAACGAGCAGGTCAAAGCCGTCGCAAAATTATTGGAAAATTCGTCATTAAATTATATTGGTTATGTAGAAGGCAACTCTTTAAATGCCGGAAATATTAAAGTTGATTTGATTGTTACTGACGGTTTTGTGGGTAATGTTGCACTTAAATCCATTGAAGGTGCGGCCAAAATGATTGGCTCTGCGTTAAAAGAAGCTTTTGGCAAGAATATCCTGACCAAGTTGGTGGGATTGATTGCTTATCCGGTTCTGAAGTCTTTTAAGCAGCGTATAGATCCTCGTTTATATAATGGCGCAAGTTTTTTGGGGCTTAGGGGATTGGTTATTAAAAGTCATGGTGGAGCGGATGTTCTCGCTTTTAAAACGGCTATTGTGCTTGCTGAAATTGAAGTCAAAAAAGATGTTATCAGAAAGATAAGCGAGCAAGTGGAGAAAATCCTGGCACTGAGAGAAATCCCATGATTCGTTATTCAAGAGTAATTGGTACGGGTGGTTATCTACCTGAAGAAGTTCGCACTAATGAGCAAATATCAGAAACTGTTGAGACTTCAGATAGCTGGATTTATGAGCGAACCGGTATTAAAAGTCGTCGAATTGCCGGCGCAAACGAATCCGCTGCAAGCATGGCTGAAATTGCAGCCAGGCAGGCCATAGAAGCTGCCGGTTGCGATCCGGAAGCCATTGACTTGATTATTGTTGCAACAGGTACGCCTGAGTATGTTTATCCGAGTACGGGTTGTTTGCTACAACAGCGTCTAGGGATTAAAAACGCCGTTGCATTTGACGTGCAGGCAGCTTGTTCAGGATCGATTTTTGCTTTAAGTATTGCCGATCAATATATCAAGTCAGGAGCTGCCAAGACGGTGCTGGTTGTTGGGTCTGAAATTTGTTCGCGCATTCTCGACTGGACGGATCGGGGCACCTGTATTTTATTTGGTGATGGTGCGGGAGCTCTATTATTGAGAGCCTCAGATGATGCGGGTGTTTTGTCTACGCACATTCATTCTGATGGGGAATATAAAGATCTTTTGTATTGCACGATCCCGCAAGTTTCTACAGATGCTAGGAATGAAGCGGGTGCTATCAGCATGCGTGGTAATGAAGTGTTTAAGGTTGCTGTTAATACGTTGGGGCGCATTGTTGACGAAACGCTTGAAGCCAATAATATGGATAGGTCTGAAATTGACTGGCTGGTTCCCCATCAGGCCAATATACGAATTATAGCGGCAACCGCTAAAAAATTAAAAATGTCCATGGATCAGGTTGTGGTAACGCTTGAAAATCAGGGCAATACCTCGTCTGCTTCGGTGCTGCTTGCCTTTAATGAAGCCGTTCGTGATGGGCGCATTAAACGCGGACAAGTCGTTTTGCTTGAAGCCTTTGGTGCCGGGTTTACCTGGGGCTCAGCATTAATTAAATACTAACTAAAGCGTTTTTGAAAATGAACAAGCAAATGAAAAATTTGGCTTTTGTTTTTCCGGGTCAGGGCTCTCAGTCGTTGGGTATGTTGTCGGATTTGGCGGACAGTCATGACGAGGTAAAACAAATCTTTGGTCGAGCATCCGAGGTGCTGGGAAAGGATTTATGGGCTATCGTTACGCAGGGGCCGGAAGAGAACCTTAATCAAACCCAAAATACACAGCCTGCCATGTTGGCGGCCGGAGTCGCTGTTTGGGAAGTGTGGTGTAAGCATAGCATTATTCGACCAGACTGGATGGCAGGTCATAGTCTTGGTGAATATACGGCGCTGGTTTGTTCGGGTGCCTTGTCTTTTGAAGACGGCATCAAGCTGGTTGCTGAAAGGGGGCGATTAATGCAGGAGGCGGTGCCCGCCGGTGTTGGGTCAATGGCGGCAATTTTGGGGCTTGAAGATCATCAAGTTGTTACTATTTGTGCTCAAGTCGCTGAAAATGAAGTGGTCTCTGCGGTTAATTTTAATGCGCCGGGTCAAGTGGTTATTGCCGGTAATCTGGCGGCGGTTGAAAGGGCAATGATTGCAGCAAAAGAAGCGGGTGCCAAACGTGCCTTATTGTTGCCGGTTAGTGTGCCTTCTCATTGTGCCTTGATGCAATCAGCGGCTGAAAAACTGGATCAATATCTGCTGAATACAGTGATTGATAAACCGAAAATGACGCTGATACATAATGTAGACGTTGCTTCCCATGGAGAGCCTGAAAAGATTCGCCATGCGTTAAAAGAGCAACTTTATAAACCTGTGCGCTGGGTCGATACCATTAAGTTTATGCATGATCAAGGTGTTGTCCGCTTTGTTGAATGCGGCCCGGGCAAGGTACTGATTGGGTTAAACAAGCGTATCGCTAAAGATGCAGAGCATCTTTCCATCTATAATTCTGAGACGTTAAACAAGGTGTTGGAGCAATTCAATGACTAAGCAAATAGCTTTAGTAACAGGTGCCAGTCGTGGCATTGGCAGGGCCATTGCCGAAAGATTGGCTGATGATGGATTTTTTGTTGTTGGCACCGCGACATCGGACGCTGGCGCTGATTCAATTTCCGTTTATTTAGGTGAAAAGGGTCGGGGTATTAAGCTTGACGTGTCTGATGTCGTCTCCATTGCGGAAGTGATGAAAGTGATTAACGACGAGTTGGGTACGCCGACAGTGCTCGTCAATAATGCAGGTATTACGAGGGATAATTTGTTGATGCGGATGAAGGATGATGAATGGGATGACATTATCAACACCAATTTAACGTCTGTTTTTCGGATGAGCAAGGCTGTATTGCGCGGTATGATGAAAGCTAAAACAGGGCGTATTATTAATATTTCCTCCGTGGTTGGTTTTACGGGTAATGCAGGGCAGGCCAATTACGCAGCCGCCAAAGCGGGTATGGTGGGTTTTGCCAAGTCAATGGCGAAGGAGGTCGGTTCACGCAACATTACCGTTAATACCGTCGCACCTGGATTTATTGATACGGATATGACCCGGGAATTGAGTGATGACATTAAAAATGCCTTATTGGCATCCATTCCCTTGTGTCGTTTAGGCGAGGCAAAAGAAATTGCTCACACTGTTGCCTTTCTTGCTTCGGCAGGTGCAGGTTATATCACAGGTGAAACCTTGCATGTCAATGGCGGGATGTTTATGCCTTAATTTGGTGACATTGTTGTAATATTAAGTATAATTGCGAAACCGTCTGGATTTGCCGGAGACGGGAATTCAGTCAAAACTAATAACAATACCAATGTAAGTTTCTTAAGATAGGAAAAACTTGCGTTGTTTGAGGATAATAATTATGAGTAACATTGAAGAACGAGTAAAAAAGATTGTAGCAGAGCAATTAGGTGTTAAAGAAGATATCGCTATCGATGCTTCATTTGTTGATGACCTCGGTGCCGATTCTCTGGATACAGTTGAACTCGTTATGGCTCTTGAAGAAGAATTTGAATGCGAAATTCCAGACGATGAAGCTGAAAAAATCACTACTGTTCAGCAAGCAATCGATTACGTGAGCAAAAACGCGTAACACTGATTTCTAGTGGATGGGCACATTGTTCATTCACTGGTTAGCTGTTTGTAAATAACGTGCACAAAATGTACGCAATTATCCTGTAACATACCGGATTATTAAAATATAGATTGTTCACGTTGTTTAACAACAGTCTTTAAGTCACTACCCCTTCATTTTTATCTTCCCCTTATCTTACGGTACATTACATTGAGCAAACGTCGAGTTGTAATAACTGGATTGGGTGCAGTTACCTGCTTAGCCAACACTGTCTCAGAAACTTGGGATGGCATTATTAACGGTAAAAGCGGCATCAGTCCAATTGATTCTTTTGATATTTCTGTATTTGCCAGCACTTTTGGCGGAGTCATAAGAAATTTTGATATTAGCCAATATATTTCCGACAAAGATGCCAAGCGGATGGACGCTTTTATCCATTACGGTATGGCGGCAGGTTCTCAAGCCATTGAAGATTCCGGACTTGAAATCACCGAAGCCAATGCAGAACGGATTGGCGTAGCGGTCGGATCAGGCATAGGCGGCATTACCGGTATTGAAGAATGTTATGCAACTTATGAGAAAGGCGGCCCTCGTCGCATTTCCCCATTCTTTGTTCCAGGTAACATTATCAATATGATTTCAGGTAACCTTTCAATCAAATACGGATTAAAAGGCCCTAACTTTGCCATTGTGACTGCCTGTGCGGCCGGCACGCATAATATTGGCGATGCCGCCCGCAAGATAATATATGGCGATGCCGATGTGATGATTGCCGGCGGCGCAGAGCGCTGTACAACATCGCCAACGGCAATGGGTGGCTTTGCTTCAGCCAAAGCCTTATCCCGTCGTAATGATGACCCTCAAGCCGCCAGTCGTCCTTGGGATCGTGATCGTGATGGCTTTGTATTAAGCGATGGTGCGGGTGTTGTGGTGCTTGAAGAGCTGGAGCATGCCAAAGCCCGAGGCGCAAAAATTTATGCCGAATTAGTCGGCTATGGCATGAGTGCTGACGCCTATCATATGACGACACCATCAGCGGGTGGTGAAGGTGCGGCGCGGTGCATGAGAAATGCTTTGCGTGATGCCGGCTTAAATGCCGACAGTGTTGACTACATTAATGCGCATGGCACCTCAACGCCGGCCGGTGATTTAGGTGAAACCCATGCGATGAAAGCGGCATTGGGCGATCATGCCTATAGCGTAGCAATCAGTTCTACAAAATCCATGCTGGGTCACATGTTAGGTGCTGCCGGAGGTATTGAGGCCGTGATTACTGCATTAAGCATTAAAGATCAAATTGCACCGGCAACCATCAATCTCGAAAATCAAGACCCTGAGTGTGACCTTGATTTTGTCCCAAATACGGCAAGAAATATGAAAATCGATGTGGCCATGTCCAATTCATTTGGTTTTGGCGGCACTAATGGTTCTTTGGTTTTTAAGCGGTACGAGTAAGGTAAAGGCGCACGTATTGCGTCTCTACGAATGATACTGGTTAATGGTGAATGCAGGGAGCATATTGAAATATCCGACAGGGGTTTTCAATACGGTGATGGATTATTTGAAACGATAGCCGTGATTAACGGGCAGCCTGTTTTTTTTGATCGGCATATTGGTCGATTAAATGCAGGTTGCCGGCGGCTTTATATCCCTTTTCCGGGTGCAGAGCTGCTTGCCTTTGAGGCTCAAAAACTTTCCGAACATTCAAGCAATGCCGTCCTTAAGTTGATACTCACTCGCGGTTCTGGCGGGCGAGGTTATCGTCAACCTGACGTGATTCAGGCTACCCGCGTATTAAGTTTACATCCATTTCCTGATTATCCAGGCAGCTATAAAGAGCAGGGGATAGTCGCCCGTTTTTGCGATACCCGTTTGGGATTAAATCCGGCATTGGCAGGTATTAAACATCTGAACAGGCTTGAACAAATACTGGCGAGGGCGGAATGGACTGATCCCGCAATTCAGGAAGGTATTATGCTGGATATTAACGGGCATGTTATTGAGGGAACAATGAGCAATCTTTTCTATGTTAAAAATCACACTCTTTATACTTCAGTGTTGACGTTTGCCGGTGTTGCGGGGATTATTCGCGGTATTTTAATGGCGATATCTTCTATTCAGGGTATTTCTGCGATAGAGCATACATTTACTCAAGATGAGCTGTTATCGGCCGATGAGGTCTTTGTTTGTAATTCGATTGCAGGTATTTGGCCGGTCAGACAAATCGCAAGAACCTGTTTTCCGGTAGGCGAAGTAACACGTCAATTACAAACCTGTCTCGCTCGTTTTCAAAATGAGGCAACCAGCGGTGGCCTTTAAAATTATCGCGGGTGTCTTGCTTGCGTTAATTGTCGTCAGTGGTTGGGCGTGGCGGGACTTTAAAAGCGCCTTAATCACGCCGGCAGTGGTGGGCAAGCCGGTTGTTATAGAAATCAATAAAGGTGATTCATTTAATCAGATTACCGATAAGCTGTTAGCCCAAAACGTAGACGTTAAACCGCTCTGGTTTAAAGTGTTTGCTGTTTCCGAAGATGCGGTTAAAAAACTTAAAACCGGAGAATACGAGTTAGCCTCCGGTTTAACCCTGCCTGAAATATTAGCCGTGTTTGTGCAAGGAAAAACCAAACAGTATGCCATTACTTTTCCGGAAGGTTGGAGTTTTAAAGAGATATTGTTGGAGATTAAGAATAACCCTAATCTTGAACATGCCTTGCAGCAAGTTGATTATAACGCGTTAATGTTTCAGTTGGGTGCTGACGTAAAACAACCGGCAATTGCTCCCGGCATTGCTCTCGACAACTGCTCCATGCGTTGTTCTACTTCCCCCGTCCCTGGGGTCGTACCTCCTGCATCCATGCAGTCGCTGGAAGGCTTGTTTTTTCCTGACACTTATTTTTTTGAAAAGCACACCACGGATGTGGCTTTATTAAAACGAGCCTACGATAAAATGCAGTTGGTATTAAAGCAGGAGTGGCAAAATAAAGCTGAAGCTTTGCCGTTTACAACTCCTTATGAAGCATTGATTCTTGCATCAATTGTCGAGAAAGAAACCGCAGTCATTACAGAGAGGCCGCTAATAGCCGGGGTATTTATACGCAGATTGCAAACGGGCATGTTGCTACAAACCGACCCTACGGTCATTTATGGTATGGGTGACAGTTATCAGGGCGATATTGCCTATAAAGATTTAAAAGCCGCGACACCTTACAATACTTATGTAATAAAAGGCTTGCCGCCAACACCAATTGCCATGCCGGGACGTGATGCCATTTATGCGGCTCTGCATCCGGATAATAGCAATAGCCTTTATTTTGTAGCACGTGGTGACGGTACCCATCAGTTTTCTGCTACCTTAAAAGATCATAATCTGGCAGTTGACAACTTTCAAAGGAAGAAAAATGACCCGAGGTAAATTTATAACGTTGGAAGGCGGGGAAGGGGTCGGGAAAACCACTAACTTGATCTTTATAAAGGATTATTTACAGCAGCACAGTATTTCTGTTGTGGTTACCCGAGAACCGGGGGGGACGGTTCTGGCCGAAAAAATTCGTCATTTGTTGCTGGACAAGGACAGTGAGGCCATTTCTGAGCATGCCGAATTATTAATGATTTTTGCAGCCCGAGCCCAGCATATCAAGCATGTGATTGAGCCCGCTTTAGTAAAAGGGGTGTGGGTGCTTTGTGACCGCTTTACTGATGCCACTTATGCTTACCAAGGCGGCGGCAGAAATATGCGCGTTAGCACGATTGAGTGGTTGGAACATTTGGTGCAAGGCAATCTAAGGCCCGATTTAACGGTTTTACTGGATGCGCCTGTTGAAATAGGTATTGAGCGTGCCAGGGAAAGGGGTGCATTTGATCGTTTTGAATCAGAAAAAATCAGTTTTTTTGAACAGGTTCGGCGTGCTTATTTATTGCAAGCGGAACTACATCCTGAGCGTATTAAGTTGATTAAGGCTAACCAGTCGTTAGCTGATGTGCAAAGGGCGCTGATTGATGTTATTGGTACCTTCTTAAGATGAGTGTATTGCCTTGGCAGCAACCAAATTGGGCGCGCCTGTGCGAATATAGAGCGCAAAATCGCGTTCCCCAAGCCTTACTAATAAGCGGAAATAAAGGCTTGGGCAAGCAGCATTTAGCCCAACAATTTGCTTTTTCCCTGCTTTGCGTCAAGCCGCAAGATAATGGTTTACGTTGCGGTCATTGTGATCGTTGTTTGCTGCTTAATGCCCAAACACATCCTGATTTTATCGAGATAGGCCCCGAAGAGCCCGGAAAAACCATTACTATCGGACAAATTCGGAGTCTGGTAACCCGGTTAACCCTAAAACCCCAGTTTGAGTCCTGGCGGGTTGTCATTGTCAGTCCTGCTGATCTCATGAACAAGGCCGCCGCTAATGCTTTTTTAAAATGCCTGGAAGAGCCAACAGAGCGCACCGTTATACTTTTGGTAACTGATAAGCCGGCGCACTTACCTGCGACTATTATGAGTCGCTGCCAGAAACTTGCTGTTGCCAGGCCTGATAAAGCAACGGTCGTTACTTGGCTAAAACAGCAGAATACAGAAATATCACAGGATAACGCCATGACCTTGTATGGTTTGGCGGAAGGTTCCCCGTTACTGGCGCTGGATTATGCAAGGGATGGCACCTTGGCGCTTCGTAATGACTGTTTCAAGGCGTGGATGGATATAGCAAAACAGCGCAGGCATCCTGTCATTATCGCCGAAGACTGGTATAAATTACCTGAATCATCTTTAATATTCTGGATAACGTCCTGGATTATGGACATGATTAAATGCCGTTACCCAATAAAATCTGACTGGTTATATAATCCGGATTTGATAGAATCATTGCAAGAGTTGTCTTCGCAATTGGAATTAAAAGAGCTCTACAAATTGTATGATTTAATGCTGGTGAATCGGCAACGACTTAATACCCAAATAAATAAACAGACTCTATTCGAAGAGATTTTAATAAAATGGTTTGAACTTAACCCGAGCAAATAACCATGGCAGAATCAGCGCCCAGACAAGGTATATTGACCGTTTCAATTAAGGACAAGAGTGCGTTATATGCCTCCTACATGCCTTTTGTCATTAACGGAGGCTTGTTTATTCCCACCAATCGGGACTATGAAATGGGACAGGAAGTCTTTTTGCTGTTAAATTTAATGGAAGAAACTGAACGGCTACCGATTGTCGGGAAAATAATCTGGAAAACACCACCGCAAGCAGGGAGTTATAGATCCAGCGGCATTGGCGTACAGTTTAGCGATCAGGACGGCGGTATTGCGCGAAACAAAATAGAAACCTATTTGGCAGGCGCTTTAAAGTCTGACCGATCCACCCACACCATGTAACTTTCTCATTCATGTTAATTGACTCACATTGCCATCTGGATCGTATTGATCTTTCTCCCTACGAAAATGATTTTTCCTGTTTTATGCAGGCAGCAGCGGTACAAAAAATTGAACACTTGTTGTCTATAGCCATTGACTTGGAGTCCTATCCTGCCATGCTTGAACTGGTGGCCGGATTTCAACAAATATCGGTGACTGTTGGCGTGCATCCCAATGTCCAGGATTGCAAAGATCCGAGTGTCGAAGAGCTTATTGCTTTAGGGCAGCCCGATAATGTGATTGGCATAGGAGAAACGGGGCTGGATTATTTTCGTAGTGAAGGTGATTTAAGTTGGCAACATCAGCGCTTAAGAAATCATATTAATGCTGCAAAAGCACTAAAAAAACCGTTAATTATTCATACCCGTGAAGCCAAAAAAGACACCTTGGGCATTCTTAAAGAAGAGGGTGCAGGCGAAGTCGGGGGCGTTATTCACTGCTTTACTGAAGATTGGGAATTTGCCCGGCAAGCAATGGATTTAAATTTTTATATATCCTTTTCCGGTATTGTTACGTTCAATAACGCCACCGTAATAAAAGAGGTCGCTAAAAAAATACCGGCCGATCGGTTTCTTATAGAAACGGATTCGCCCTATTTAGCGCCTGTACCTTTTCGTGGCAGACCCAACTATCCAATTTATGTGCGCTATGTCGCAGAGCAGATTGCCGAATTACGAGGCATATCAGCCAATAAAATAGCCGACCTTTCGACTAAAAATTTTTATGATCTGTTTAAGTTATAAGGGTGTGCAGTCTGGTCGGGTATACTTTTGTAACCGGCAATGAATACCTGAGACTTTCTTGATAAAGTAAAGCAGTCATTAGGTATCTATCGGTAAATTCATGCGGGAGAGCAGTCGTTTAAAGCACGGATAGAAGAGTGAGGTCATTAATCACGCTTTGTATTTAGGGTTAATTTAGTCTATATTTATACTGTTGGGGGTGTGCAAGATATTGATCATTGATGATTTGCCATTGACATCAACACCCTTTCTAATTTACAGTTATGTCCGCAAAACAAGTATGTAACCAAAAATAATTATTAATATAACCCTTCGGAGCACTTATCATGGCAAAAGCATTAATTCAAATGGCATTAGATTCACTGGATTTTGACGCAACAGTAGGACTTGCTACCTTGGTAGCACCTTATGTTGACATTTTTGAAATTGGAACTCCTTGTATCAAACACAATGGCATCAATCTGGTTAGAGAATTAAGAGAAAGATTTCCAGATAAATTACTGTTGGTTGATCTTAAAACAATGGATGCTGGCGAGTACGAAGCAACTCCTTTCTACGCAGCTGGCGCTGATATCGTTACTGTTCTTGGTGTATCAGGTCTGGCAACTTGCCAAGGCGTTATCAAAGCAGCCAATGCGCATGGTGCAGAAGCACAAATCGACTTGATTAATGTTGAAGACAAAGTCGCCTGCGCAAAAGCAACTGCAGAAGCCGGTGCCCAAATCATGGGTATTCACACAGGTCTTGATGCACAAGCCGCCGGTCATACACCTTTTGCTGATTTGAATGACATCGCAGCACTGGGCTTACCGGTAAGAATTTCAGTCGCGGGCGGTATCAAAGCTTCAACAGTACAAGACGTTGTTAGAGCCGGTGCAAGCATTGTTGTAGTTGGCGCGGCCATTTATGGCGCTGCATCACCTGCTGATGCAGCTCGTGAAATTCGCGAATTGGTTGACGCGGTTTAATTATGCATCAGCAACTTATCATAGAAAAGATTTCAGGTGTTCTTGAAGCTACAGATGATTCGTATGATGCAAAGTTGACCCAGTTACTTGACGACGCAAAGCGTATTTTTATCGCAGGCGCTGGACGATCCAAACTTGTTGGCAATTTTTTTGCGATGAGACTGGTTCATGGCGGCTACGATGTAAGTGTCGTAGGCGAAATTGTGACGCCAAGTATTAAAAGCGGTGACCTGTTGATCATTATTTCCGGATCTGGAGAGACTGAACAATTAATAGCATTCACCAAAAATGCACAAAAAATAGGTGCTAAAATAGTACTGATTTCTGCGAAAAGCGATTCAACCATTGGCGATTTGGCAGATGGCGTATTTCAAATTGGCAAGAATGAACTGTATGGCAAGGTTCTGGGCATGCCAATGGGAACAGTGTTTGAACTATCTACCTTGTTATTTTTGGAAGCAACTATTTCTCATATTATTCATGAAAAAGGAATTCCTGAAGAAATAATGAGAGAAAGGCACGCTAACTTAGAATAACGACAGAAGAACGAGTGGTTATCCACTCGTTCTATCATCGTTATTTGATTTGCATCAAAAGAACATTTCGTGACGAGATCGCACAACTGATAAAAGTCACTACACGTAATTTATAAAAATAATAAAGGAGAATAATATGACTTCGCGCCGAGAATTAGCGAACGCCATACGCGCTTTGAGCATGGATGCCGTTCAAAAAGCAAACTCTGGACATCCAGGAGCCCCAATGGGAATGGCGGATATCGCCGAGGTTTTGTGGAACGATTTTATGCGCCACAATCCGACCAATCCACAATGGTCAAATCGGGATCGTTTCGTGCTTTCAAATGGTCACGGTTCAATGTTGATTTATTCATTGTTGCACTTGACTGGCTACGACTTACCTATCGAAGAGCTGAAGAACTTTCGTCAACTTCATTCTAAAACACCCGGTCATCCAGAATATGGTTATGCACCAGGCGTAGAAACAACGACCGGTCCTTTAGGTCAAGGTATTACCAATGCTGTGGGCATGGCAATTGCTGAAAAGGCACTGGCTGCTCAATTTAACAGAGATGGACACAAAATTGTTGACCATCACACCTACACCTTTTTAGGCGATGGTTGTTTGATGGAAGGCATTTCCCACGAAGCGTGTTCTTTGGCAGGAACTTTGGGCTTAGGTAATTTAATCGCCTTCTGGGACGACAACGGCATTTCCATTGACGGACATGTTGATGGCTGGTTTACTGACAATACGCCGATGCGTTTTGAAGCTTATGGCTGGCATGTAATCGCTGATGTCGATGGCCACGATTATGCTGCACTAACCAAAGCAATCCTAATGGCTAAAGCCATGACCGATAAACCTACCATGATTTGTTGCAAAACAACTATTGGTTTTGGTTCGCCGAACAAAGCGGGAAGTCATGCTTGTCACGGTGCGGCATTAGGTCAGGACGAAATTAATCTGACCAAGGCAGCTTTAGGCTGGGATCATGAAGCATTTGTAATTCCTGCTGATGTTTATGCGGGTTGGGATGCTAAAGCAAAAGGTACAAAAGCTGAAAGCGAATGGAATGAAAAATTCGCCGCCTATCAAGCAGCCCATCCTGAATTAGCGGCTGAATACCAACGTCGTATGGCGGGTGATTTACCCAATAACTGGAAAGTTGATGCCGATGCATTTGTAAGCGCGGTTAATGCTGAAGCCAAGACAACTGCTACACGTCTATCTTCATTGGCTGCCATTGAAGGTTTTGCAAAGATTTTACCTGAGATTTTTGGTGGTTCTGCTGACTTGGGCTGTTCCAACATGACCGAATGGACTGGCTACAGACCCATGCGTGCTGATAAGCCTGATGCTAATTACATCAATTATGGTGTACGTGAATTTGGCATGTCTGCAATCATGAATGGTATCGCACTGCATGGCGGATTAATTCCCTTTGGCGCGACCTTCCTGATGTTCTCGGAATATGCACGTAATGCGTTGCGTATGGCTTCCTTAATGAAGATTCGATCCATCTTTGTTTATACTCATGACTCTATTGGTCTGGGTGAAGACGGTCCGACTCATCAACCGGTTGAACAAATCGCAACACTGCGTTTGATTCCAAACATCCAAGTTTGGCGTCCTTGTGATGCAGTTGAAACGACAGTATCTTGGAAAGCCGCGTTTGAACGTCAACACGGTCCTTCTATTTTGGTTTTTTCTCGTCAGAATCTGCCTCACGTACCACGTACTCAACAACAAATTGAGGCAATTTCACGCGGTGGCTATATCCTGAGTGACTGTGATGGTCAACCGGAAGCGATCATTATTGCTACCGGTTCGGAAGTTGAACTGGCACTGAAAGCCGCTGAGCAATTAAACGCCGCCGGTAAGAAAATTCGTGTTGTTTCTATGCCGTCCACAAACATCTTTGATGCTCAAGATGCCGCTTATCGTGAATCGGTATTGCCTTCTGCCGTGACTCAACGTGTTGCTGTAGAAGCCGGTGTTACTGATGGTTGGTGGAAGTACGTAGGTACCAACGGTAAAATTGTAGGCCTCGACCGTTTCGGCGAGTCTGCTCCAGCGGGTCAGCTTTTCAAAGAGTTTGGCTTCACCGTTGAAAACGTAGTTAAGAACGTAGAAGCAGTACTTTAATTTTAAAACGAAATATAGAGTAGTTACACACATTATATTTGGAGAAAGACCTCAATCTTTAGATGCGCACAGCAGTCTATCAGGTCGGGGTCTTGATCCACTTCTTCCGACTTTTAGGTGAACAACGTGAAAAAGAATAATTTGACCAGTGGTGCATTTGCGGTATTGCTGTTGGCAAGTACCGTTGCAGGTGCAGATCAACAATATCCTGCCGCAGACTTCCAGCCGGAAGTGCTTTACCAAGATAGTGACTATATCGCCAAGAATAGCCCAAAAACAACGACAACTAAATCTGCTGTAGCAGCACCAAAAGCTGCTGCCAGCTCGGCAGCTGAAAATGCACAAGATTCAAAGTATCCTGCTGCTGACTTCCAGCCAGAAGTGCTGTATCAAGATCCTAATTACAAGCACATCGAGTCTGTTAAGGCATCTGCACCGAAGAAAGAAGTTGTTTCAAAATCAGTTGAAAGTGTAAGCGCTACTGAAGCTGCCGAAAGCACAGAAGAGTCATCTTTTACGAGCTATCTGATAGGTTTGATTGCTCTTGCCTTGGCTGGATTTTATTTCTTCAAAATACGCAGCACTCCTGCCGTACAGAAAAAAACGACAACCCGGCAACCTGTTAAAGCCTCTTATGCACTCACTACGGGTGTGGCTAAATACTTGAATAGAGTATCAGGCACCGGCGTTTCAAGGTATCTGGAAACGCGCGTTAAATCCGCATCAGCAACCGGCGTTGCCAAGTACATGGCAAAACAGGCAGCGTCACAAAAAACAACGTCAGCGAAAGCAGCAACTGGAGTTGAAAAGTACATGCGCGACCGGGGGTAATCAATGAGCCAGAATAACTTGAATGGTTTGTTTTTTCCGGCAGTTGCCGGACTGTTCTTTTTCATGAAACGACCAAAAATTGAGGAAGTTGAAGAAGTTAAGACGGATTATCCTGTTTACTCAAGAGATGTGAGTGGACTTACCGGGGTTGCGAAGTATCTGGATCATCAGGATTATTTAGCTTGCAGAAAAGCGCAAGAACAAGAAAGCCTGGAACCTGCCAAATTAGTCAGTGGCGTTGCCAGATATTTGGAAAGCCGCAGTCAGTTTCCGACCAGTGGTGTGTCCAAGTATTTGCTGAGACAGGCCATTGCTGAAAAACAGAAAAAGCAGTCATCAGGTGAGCTTGAAGTAACCGGCGTTGAAAAATATCTAAAAAATAAAAAAGAAGCTCCAGGACTTAGTGGTGTAGCAAAATACCTGAAACATCAGGCTGGTTTGCCGCAACCCAGTAAAGTTGCCAAATATTTGGCAAGACAAACTGCTTTGTCTGCGTCGCAAATAAAGCATGCTGAAGTAGAGGTATCTGGAGTTGCCAAATATTTGCAGCGTCAGGAAAGTTTGCCGCAACCTAGCAGAGTTGCCAAGTACTTGGCAAAACAAGCTGCTTTAGCCGCTTTATCTGTCAAGCAGGTTAAGCAACAGGTTGGTCCAACCGGAGTTGCCAAGTATCTACAGGATCAGGCCGGTCTGCCACAGATTAGCCGGGTTGCCAAATATATGGTGAGACAAGCTTTGGTTGAAAAACAAAAACCCGTTGTCACTGAAACGGGTGTTGAAAAGTACATGCGTCACCAAGGTTGATAAATCTCTGAGAAACAGACCAACAAGTTACCGTGTACCTGATAACGCTGGCTGATGTCTCTGTTTCTCCCTTTATCGGGATAGGTTTAGGCCAGATTGTTTTGATCAGTAATGTTTTTGTCAACTTCTAAATTCATGCATTCGCGGAACTATAATTATGACGTGCGAATATTCAAAATTTTTAATTATATATAAAAGGCACCTCTTATGGGAAAAAATTTACTAGAACAACTCAAAGAAATCACTGTTGTTGTTGCGGATACCGGCGACATCCAGGCTATTGAAACTTTCAAACCTCGTGATGCAACGACTAACCCATCCTTAATTACCGCAGCGGCACAAATGCCACAATATCAAGGTATTGTTGATGACACGCTGAAAGCGGCTAGATCTAGTTTAGGGCACGCTGCTTTGGCTGCTCAAGTAGTTGATCTTGCTTTTGAACGTCTTGCAGTTTCTTTTGGGCATAAGATACTCGAGATTATTCCAGGTCGCGTCTCTACTGAAGTTGACGCACGCCTGTCTTTCGATACTGAATCGACTATTGCTAAAGGTCGTGAATTGATCGCACAGTATGAAGCACAAAACGTGTCGCGTGAACGTGTCTTAATTAAAATTGCTGCTACCTGGGAAGGCATACAGGCTGCTGCCGTTCTCGAAAAAGAAGGGATTCATTGCAACTTGACACTTTTGTTTGGACTTCACCAAGCAATTGCTTGTGCTGAAAACGGAATCACCCTGATTTCTCCTTTTGTCGGACGTATTCTTGATTGGTATAAGAAAGACACCGGCCGTGATTCATACCCACCAGCAGAGGATCCAGGTGTTGTTTCAGTGACTGAAATTTACAACTATTACAAAAAATTTGGTTACAAAACTGAAGTAATGGGCGCGAGCTTCCGAAACATTGGTGAAATTACAGAACTGGCAGGTAGTGATTTATTGACCATTGCCCCTTCTTTGTTGGCTGAATTGCAAGCTACCGAAGGCGAATTGCCACGTAAGCTGGATCCAGAGAACGCCGCTAAATTGTCAATTGAAAAGTTATCCATAGATAAAGCGACTTTTGACCGTATGCACGTTGAAAACCGTATGGCTAACGATAAGCTGGCTGAAGGCATCAGTGGTTTTGCGAAAGCGTTGGAAGCACTTGAAGAACTTCTTGCAGCGCGTTTGGCTAGCCTCGAAGGTTAAAAAAGTTCCAGGCTATTCGGAAGCGGATTGTTTTATTGACTGACATCCGAATGGCTTCGACTTTACAGGCTTCTACGTAATCGACTGAAACAGGATTTATAAATGTCACAAAAAATTTTAGATGTAGTTAAACCAGGTGTTGTAACCGGTGAAGATGTTCAAAAAATCTTCGCGATTTGCAAAGAAAACAAATTTGCAATGCCGGCTGTTAACGTTATCAATACCGATTCAATCAATGCGGTATTAGAAGCAGCTGCTAAAGTAAAATCACCTGTAGTGATTCAATTCTCTAACGGTGGCGCTCAATTTGTTGCTGGTAAGGGCCTTAAGTTGGAAGGGCAGGAAACTGCTGTTTTAGGTGCTATTTCAGGCGCTCAGCATGTACACCTTATGGCAGAAGCTTACGGCGTACCGGTTATTCTACACACAGACCACGCAGCAAAAAAATTATTGTCCTGGATTGATGGATTGTTGGATGCTGGCGAGAAACATTTTGCTGCAACAGGCAAACCGTTATTCAGTTCGCACATGTTGGATTTGTCTGAAGAAAGTCTGCAAGAAAATATCGAAATTTGCGGTCACTATTTAGCGCGTATGTCCAAAATGGGTATGACGCTTGAAATCGAACTGGGTGTTACCGGCGGTGAAGAAGACGGCGTTGACAACACAGATATGGATCATTCCTTGTTGTACACACAGCCGGAAGATGTTGCTTATGCTTATGAAGAATTAAGCAAAATTAGTCATCGTTTCACTATTGCAGCTTCATTTGGTAACGTACATGGCGTTTATAAGCCAGGTAACGTTAAATTAACACCGGCCATTTTAGACAATTCACAAAAATATGTGTCTGAAAAATACGGTATACCTGCAAATACATTAAACTTTGTTTTCCACGGCGGTTCAGGTTCTTCTGCTGCAGAAATCAAAGAATCAATTAGCTACGGCGTGGTTAAAATGAACATTGATACCGATACCCAATGGGCTACATGGGAAGGAATCATGAACTTTTACAAGCAAAACGAAGCTTATTTACAAGGTCAAATCGGCAACCCTGACGGTGACGACAAGCCTAACAAAAAATACTACGATCCACGCGTTTGGCAACGTGCCGGTGAAGTAGGCATGGTCACACGTTTAGAGCAGGCTTTTCAAGAATTGAATGCTGTAAACAGTTTGTAATCCAAGCCGACCATTAAATTAAAAAGCCGATGTTTTGCATCGGCTTTTTTTGTTTATAGTATTTGGCATCCTTGATTCCTCGGTTTACACTTTTTGCATTTATCGTCGCGTCGCGTCGGGTTAGCGATAGCGTAACCCGACAAATCGAAGTATCTGTGCCGGGTTACGCCTAACGTCTAACCCGACAGTGATTATTAGCATTTTTTGTGGTAAAAAAGTGTCAACTGCTTTTGGGCTTCTATGAAGGATGCCTATTTATACGCCTTTAAAAAGTCTTAAAACCCACATCAATTTTGTGCAATCGATCTGATATTGCACCATAATAGACCCTGTTCAATGATTAAATACGGGGCGCTCCCCTCAATGTAACGGCTGAAATTAATAATCAATTGATACGAACTGTTTTTGAATAAAGTGGATGCCGCTTTAGCTTGCTAAAATAACTAACAATAAAAATAAACTATTTCAATAAGATAAGTGTTTTGTTGTCTTATGATTTAAGAATTTTACTTATGCAACGGCTACGCACTTTCGAGGAAATGACAGGGTTCGGTTGTTATCTTGAGCAAGTGCTTTTATTAGTGGTGCGATAATTGCTGTTGCATTAAACGAAAGGACTATCTTATTGAAATACCAGAAACAAAAGCTAAAAGGGGGGTAGCATAAATTATCAACAGTAACCATAAGCACTTAAGTCAAGGCAGGTTATAATGTTATCCAGTGCCAGCACTTAGGACTCATCATTATAAGTTTTGCCGGTACTTTTTTTAAACCCATGGATTCATGATGTGTCCAGCGTACCCATAAATTATACGAAATTATGACTCCAAAATTCACGCCTTTAAAAGATCACGATACGCCTATCAAGGTATTGTTTACCGGTTATCTTTGTACCGTAGGCATAGGCTATCTGTTTGCATTAATTCAGATATTATTTACGCATGGCATGGCGGACGGCAAATTTGGTTTGTCGGTTGATGATATTGTTTACAGTTATTACGGCAACCGTTCAGGCACGGTACTCGAAACTCAGCTTAACGGTGCCATGAAAGCCAATGCACCCGATCAGGAACGTTTCAAGATTATGGAGTGGGTCAGAGATGGTGCGGATAAGTATGATTATAAAGATAACGGCATTGAAAAAATAATCGAAACCCGATGTGTGATGTGCCATAACAAAGAAGCCTCTGGAATACCCAGTTTTACCAGTTATGAGGAATTAAAACCCTATACTACCCAGGATACCGGGGCTACCTTCGCCTCCTTAACGCGGATTTCGCATATCCATTTGTTCGGTATCAGCTTTATTTTCATGTTTGTCGGTCTTATTTTTAGTTTTGCAGAAACGACAACAACGCAATATAAATGTATCGCAATCGGTATGCCTTATGCGTTTCTTGTGGCAGATATTATGTCCTGGTGGCTGACTAAAATTCACCCGATGTTTGCCTGGCTGGTTATTTTTGCCGGTATGGGTATGGGGATTTCTTTTATGTTTATGTGGTTCACGTCTATTTTGGAGATGTGGCTGTTTAAACCGGTATTTATTAATGGTTTCGGTTCACGTTATTTGGAATGGCGAGATAGCCCCGAAGCATCAATCGCCGATCGGATATGGGTGGTTCTTAAGACCCTTTCCCGTCAGATTAAACCCGCAGCCTTGTTCGTAAAAGAGCAATGGTTAAAGCACGGTTGGCCTGTTATAAAAAATTTAATTAAAAAAAAATGATCGGCTTGCGCTAACCTGAGGCATTAGCTTAAGATCTAAAACCACGAAGACACGAAGAAAAAGCCAAGGTAATAATGTCTGTTTCCATGGTCTATTAAGTATTCTGTTTAACTCACATAGCATCAATGTTCAGTCCCTTTCTTTGAAAAAAAAGGGCTGAACATTTACCGCACAACGCCTCACCAAGAAAACACATGACAGAGTTGCTTTCAGCACATTCTATAACATCAGCGTTAAATCAATGTAATAACCCGGCACATATTTACATAGGTTACAGCGGCGGTGTGGATTCTCATGTGTTATTACACTTGTGCGCTTCAATAACAGAACTTAAGGACAAAATCACTGCGGTTTATGTGCATCATGGTTTACAGGCAGAAGCAGAATCCTGGGCCAGACATTGCAAAATAACGGCAGAAAACCTGGACGTTAATTTTATACTGCTGCGGGTAAATGCCGTTGCAAGCCAGGGAGAAAGTCCTGAAGAAGCCGCCAGGAATGCCCGTTACAAAGCATTAAAGTCATTAATTGGCGCTAATGATGTGCTGTTGGTTGCCCAACACAGAGACGATCAATTGGAAACGGTTTTGTTGCAACTATTTCGTGGCAGTGGTTTGCGCGGGTTATCGGCAATGCCTGAGCGCATGGCTTTTGGCCTGGGTCTTATGCTGCGACCGTTGCTAAACGTTTCAAAGCCAGCTATCAACGATTATGCGCAAGCACATGCGTTAAGCTGGGTCGATGATCGCAGTAATCTCAGTAACGATTACGATCGCAATTTTCTACGCAATGCGGTATTGCCCTTATTAAAGCAGCGTTGGCCCGCGTGTGACAAAACGGTAGCGCGTTCAGCCCGACATTGTGCAAATGCACAGCTTGTGGTTTCGGAGCATGCTGAAGCATTATTCAGTGGGGTTTTTACTCGTGCCAACCAGACACTTTGCATCAGTCAGTTAAGATTAGGTAACGACATCCAACAATCGCTGATCATCAGGGAATGGTTTCGGGTACTCAACTTAAAAATGCCTGCACAAGCGTTTATTGAACGGTTACAGTCTGAGGTTATTTCGGCAAGGGAAGATGCTGATCCCGTATTATCAGGGCAGGGTTATTGTGTGCGCCGTTATCGGGATAAGCTGTATTGCCTTAAAGCAGCCGCACCTGAAATAGTCCGTGAAAGTGTTTGGTCAGCAGGCCAAACCTCACTCAGAATATCAACTCATCAACACTTGTTTTGGGTGCCGTCATCGACGGGGATAAGTTGCGAGCAGTGGCAAAAGGCAATAATTAGTGTAAAGGCCCGCAGTGGCGGGGAAAAAATGAGCTTGCCAAAGCGTAAAGGACATCATTCCCTAAAAAACCTGTTTCAGGAGGCAGGTATTCCACCGTGGGAAAGGGATGCAATCCCTTTGATTTATCTGAATGACAAGCTGGCCGCTGTCGGTGATTTATGGATAAGCGCAGATTTTTATAGTGAACAAGTACAGGGCTGCATTAGTTTGTCCTTGCAAAGAGACCCTCAAGAGTAACCTGAAAACGCTGGAAACCCTTTAACAGAAGGCGTGAATATGGGTAAAAAGGCTTTTCAACCCATTTTAAATAGAATAACGCGTCGCCTATAACTTCCAAAAGACCATTCAACTTCAATAGGAGTGACAAGCACTGGTGTGATATTTGCTGATATCTTGCCTGTTAGTGGTTCGGTAAAGCATCTTGTTGAATATAAAAGTATAAATTATTAGCGGTGAACAGCGCCATAGAGAGACGAGGCGATAATATAATTTGAAAAATAACCATTAAAGCCTTATTCTGTGTCATTTTTTTAATTATTTTATATTTCACCGTATAAGCGAAGTTTTTCAACTTTCCACCATTGCACTTACAAGGGGCAGCACGTTTTGAGTTTAGACAGTTATCAGTCGGTAGATCGCGGGCAATTAGCCAAAGACATTAGCGAAATTCACCAACAAGCTTTAGCCAATATCAGCATTGAAGATTTTAAGCATTTAACAAGAATGGAACGCTGGGGAAAAATTTGTTCCCTCATCGGCTATGGCACTGCCTGGATTTTCCCCAATCCTGTTTCTGCGCTGTTAATCAGTCAAGGTAGCTTTACCCGTTGGACACAAGTAGGGCATCCCATTAGTCATAGAGCCTACAACAAAATTGATGGTGTAAACGCCAATTATACCAGCAAGAAATTTGCGCAAGGCTGGCGACGATTTTTGGATTGGCCTGACTGGATGACTCCGGCCGGTTGGCATCATGAGCATGACAAACTGCATCATTACAGCTTGGGTGAAAAAAACGATCCCAATAATGCGCAACATAATATGGAATGGCTAAGGCAATCAAATCTGCCGATGTGGCAACGTTATGTAATTGTAGCGTTTTTTTCGGGGATATGGAAGATTGTCTATTACACGCCCAGAACCCACAAGGAATTACGTTTAGATTCTGCCAGACAGCAGGGTGAGTCTAAACCTGTGATGACCCGCCTTGGGGCATGGAGTTTATTTACCCAACAGGGTCGTGGATTATGGCTGCATAGTATTTTGCCTTACACGGCTTATCGCTTTGTGTTGTTGCCTTTGCTGTTTTTACCATTAGGAAGTTTTGCTGTTATCAGCGTATTAATTAATTCAATTTTGGCGGAAATTTTCACCAATATGCACAGTTTTTTGGTGATGATTCCCAATCATGCCGGAGATGATGTGATGACGTTTGATGAAAAAGCCAAAGGCAAAGGCGAATTTTATTTGCGGCAAATTTTAGGATCAGTGAATTATCCAACAGGCTCTAATTTAAATGACTTTTTTTACGGCTGGTTGAATTATCAAGTCGAGCATCATTTATGGCCGGATATGCCCTTAAGTCAATATCAAAAAGTACAGCCACAAGTAATGGCCTTGTGTAAAAAACATAATATTCCTTATCTCCAACAGTCTGTTTTTAAACGGCTGTTGAAAGCGGTGGATATTATGGTGGGGAAAACATCAATGCTGAAGGCGGTCGTTGCGTAGGAATTAAAGTGATTGTTGTATTCACGTGCGCGGATTTGGGTGTGTTGACGATAACAACAGCAGGCGTTTTAGATGTAGCGGTTAACGCCTGTTATTTTTGTCTCCAATGTCATTGTCTTCAGGGCAGCCATAATTTTTGGCGGTGTAAGACAAGATTAATATGGCAATACTGAGTAGAGCAATGGCGACGGTTATGCTCAGCAGTAAATAAAGATGGAAGCTATCGGCTACTTTTTGGACATCAATTACTAAATGGCGTGATAACGCGGTAATGGCGATATAAATTAGAAACTGTACCGGTAGTCGACGTGTTTTAAAATAAATACCGACCATCGCGCCTAAT
>SESA01000547.1_pt1 | contig 23753 bp, 25 predicted proteins | sample 3171451 | NCBI WGS metagenome assembly SESA01 (sample SAMN06051862, study PRJNA518727) | freshwater metagenome | biome: subpolar coniferous forest; feature: holomictic lake; material: water; isolation source: holomictic Lake 227, 8 m depth | place: Canada: near Kenora, Ontario | collected...
TTGGATAAGCTTCACCAGAATCTTCAGGAAGTAATCGAAATGCTTCTTGAAGATGGCAAGCCTGTGCTCGATTCAGAATTTATCGGTACTCAAAATATTGTTGTAGCCTGAATATTGAGCGCCTTCTCGATGTTCCGCCTTTGTACCTCAATAAAGTAATCGACAAGTTTTTGCGCTCGTCCACTATCGGCCTCCTCAAGAGCATCGATATACTTGACTTTCGCTTCCTCCCTCAGTACCGTAAACGGGAAAAACCCATTCTTGACAAGTATCAGGCTTGATAACAAACGAGCAACCCGTCCATTTCCGTCCTGAAAGGGATGAATGGTTGTGAAGGCATGATGCAACCAGGCCGCGTTGATAATCGGATGCACACCGTCTGCAACCGCCTCGTTGGAGAGCAAAACAAGATTGTCCATCTCTGCCTCTACGTGTTCTGGTGAGCAATACATGATAACCGTTCCATCTTCTCTTGACGGGTTATTCTCACGCTCCTTGAATTTTCCACGCAATAATTTGATTCGTGTTTTATTGCCGAATTGATCTCTGCCATCGGCATACTCCTGATGGTGGGTTATCAAGGAGTGCAACTCTTTTACAAAACTCACCGTCAACTCCCTGTTCTCTTTTACGACATTATAAACAAAATCGACCGCACTTAAATGGTCTTTTAAATGACTGATCAATTTTGGAATGGGAACGTTAGTATCGCCATGACTGATATAGGACTGCACAAACCCTTCCTTTATAAAGGCCTCCGTAATACCCTTGTCAAGGTCGTACATTCGCTCCACAATCCCGGTTTCGATGGCGTGCTCTCTTTTTAGTCCCGTTAAAAAGAGCTCGTACTCCCGAGAATTATCCTGTAATTTTTTTCTTCGCTGAAACCATGAAGAGGAGATATCGTCAATTGATGACGTATCACAATGTTTCCATGAATCGCCATAGGTCAGGAATTTCCAGAGTCTATATGTTTTAACCTCTGTCATAATATCCGGCGTTTTATTTGCTCATGACTGTCAACGAATGGTGGCATAATAATGGTCGATTGCAGGCAATTTGCTGTTTCAATATATGCCGAAAAAGGGTTTTCGCGTAACAACACATCCTCAAACCCATTTTCCGACACAACCCTGAGCAAGCAAACAGTTCCGATACTTTCCGGCATTCACATCTTCCTGCACTCGCGGTAAAACGGAATGCGCAGAAACAGCGGAATCGAACCAGCATAAGCGAAACTGCCGAGCATATCGGCAACCACGTCCGCCGTATCGGCGTAGCGGTAGGGCAGAAAGGATTGTACCAACTCTATTGTCAAGCCATACCCGATCAGCATGATGATCTTGGGCAAGCCGAAACGACGATGGGGAAAAGAAAAATCAACCAGTACTGCAAGAAAGTAGAAGGCAAGAAAATGCAGCACCTTGTCGCCATTGCTGAAAGGCAGATCCAGGCCGTTCCGGATAACAGCCTGCCAGCTTGTAAGTGCAAACGCTGCGAACAATAACAGTCGGGCAGCAATCGTCACCTTCTGTGGTTGCTCTTTCACGCCAAGAGAAGAATTATAATGATTTGTGATTGATTGACTTGAGCGCAATACGGTATTTCGTGAAATTGTGGCAGGCATGATCCTCTTTCAGCCGGTCAGTATGGATTTGCTTGATGAGTTTGACGACCTGTTCCGGTTCGATGACATGAAAGATCATGTGCATGTCCCCCTTGGCGAAAAGGTTCTGCGCCATCACCTCACTCTCCAGCCAGACAAGCAGATTGGTCCAGATCTCTCCAAAGAGTATAATTGGAGTTTCGCAAATATGTTCCACCTGAACAAGCTGCCATGCATAAAAAAGTTCGAGCAGAGTACCGATGCCACCGGGAGCGACAACAACCGCATCAGAGAGAGCCATAAAGGTATCGAGCCTGCTGCTGAACCTTGAAAACTCCTGTTTTATATCGAGAAATGCGTTCGGTTCCTGCTCTCTGGGAAGGCGGATGTTCAAACCAATAGAGCGGGTATCTGAATGTGCACTTTTGGAACCGGCATTTGCCGCCTGCATCAGTCCTGGGCCTCCCCCGGTGACAATATCAAACCCCGCTTCCGACAGCCCCTTCGCTATTGCAAAAACATCCTGATAATCCTTGTCGCCTTCCGTTATCCTTGCGGAGCCAAATATCGCCACCCTGTAGTGTAGATCCATTGCACAATTAAATAATAGTGATTCATCATCCTCTCCTCTTGTTTTAAAGCATCGCTTCGAACTCATCCTCCGTCACCACCCTGACTCCAAGCTTCAGGGCTTTTTCAAGCTTGCTTCCGGCGTCATGACCTGCAACGACCAGGCCGGTTTTTTTGCTGACCGATCCAACCACCCTGCCGCCGCGCTCGATAACCAGCTCTGAGGCTTGCTGGCGGTCATAGCGGTCAAGCCCTCCAGTGAAGAGCACCGTGAGTCCTTCAAAATTGCGGTTGACCTGTGCTGCCCGTTCGGAACCACTCAGTTGCAGCCCGGCACTCCTCAACTTTTCAAGGAAACCCGGCACGGAGGGTTTGGCAAAGTAATCGACAATACTTCGCGCTACGACCGGCCCGATATCGGGCACAGAGGCAAGCTCTTCCTCGCTTGCCTGCCGGAGCAGGTCGAGCGAGGGATAGGCGGCGGAAAGCTCACGGGCTGTGGCACGCCCGACGTGGCGGATACCAAGGGCGTAGAGCAGGCGATCATAGCTTTTTTCACGACTCTCCTGAAGTGCCCGCACAAGGTTCAGCGCCGACTTTGGGCCCATCCGCTCAAGACGGTCAAGCTGCGGCTCCTGCAACATGTAAAGGTCACCAACATCCTGCACAAGCTTCATGGAAACAAGCTGATCGACCAGCGCCTTGCCGAGGCTCTTGATGTCCATGGCGTTGCGGGAGGCAAAGTGGAGCATCCGTCCCCTGATCTGAGCCGGGCACTCCTCCTCGTTGGGGCAGTAGCAACTGACCTCCCCCTCCGGTTTCACGAGAGGTGTGCTGCACTCCGGACAGTGCGAAGGAAGCTCTATCGGAACAGCGTCGGAAGGGCGCTCCTCAAGCACAACACTGATCACCTTGGGAATCACCTCGCCGGATTTCTCGATGATAACCCGGTCATTGAGCATGACGCCAAGCCGCTCAATCTCGTCGAAATTGTGCAGGGTGGAGCGGGAAACCGTTGACCCGGCAAGTCGCACCGGTTCAAGTTCCGCAACGGGTGTAATGGTGCCGAGCCGACCTACCTGGAACACCACATCGTGCAGCACGGTTTTGGCCTGCTGCGCCGGGTATTTGTAGGCAATTGCCCAGCGGGGACTTTTAGCGGTGGCGCCGATTTTGTCCCACAAGCTTACATCGTTGAGCTTCAGCACCACACCGTCGGTCTCGTAAGGCAGCTTCCATCGCATTTCCTCCCACTTTTCGATAAAGTGGCTGATCTCATCCAGTTCACTGCAGAGGCGGTAATGACCTCCCGTATAAAAGCCGAGGCGTTCAAGCAGCTTCAGACGCTGAAAATGAGCTGTGCCCTCATCCCCGATACCTTTGAGATAGTAGGCGACAAAACACATTTTGCGACGGGCAACTTCTGCTGAATCCTGTAGCTTGAGTGTCCCGGCAGTGGCATTACGGGGATTGGCAAAGCTGTCTTCTTCGGGACGGCTGTCGTTAAGGCGCTCAAAGTCCTCTTTCTGCATATAGACCTCTCCACGCACCTCGATCTGGCGGTCGTCGCCCTGAAGATCAGCCAGAAGTGCCTCTTCGAGGCGCAAGGGAATGGTGGGGATTGTCCTGAGATTGATGGTGATATCGTCACCCTGCACTCCGTCACCCCGTGTGGCACCCTGAACCAGAAGGCCGTCACGGTAGAGAAGGCTGATGGCAACGCCGTCAAACTTCAGCTCTGCCACCATCTCCTGCTCCTGAACTCCTTCAAGCAGCAGCAACTTTCTGACCCGATTATAAAACTCCTCAACCTCTCCAAGGGAGTAGGTATTGGCAAGGCTGAGCATCGGTTCACGGTGCTGCACCGCAGAAAAATCTTTTGTAATTGCGCCTCCAACCCGCTGCGAGGGGCTGTCGGGGGTAACAAGTTCGGGGTGCTGCCGCTCAAGCGCAATCAGTTGTTCAAGCAGCTTGTCAAAATCGTAATCGGAGATCTCAGGCTTTGCCTCTGCAAAATAGAGACGGTTGTGCCGCTCAATCTCCCGGCGAAGCCGTGCTATCTCATCTGAAGCAGGGAATGTATCGCTATCGCTCATCGCTGATAAAGGTTATCTGAGAGGTGACAATGCCCATCCGACAAGATTTTTCATAAAGCCGACAGAGCCTTGTACCCCAAGCTTCTCCCAGGTCGCCCTCATCACCCTCGGATAACGCCAGGCAAGCCTGAGCATCACCAGCATGAGATCCTCGATCTTCATTTCATCACGAAACATGGCCTGACGGTAACGTTCGGGCATGTCGTCGAGCACAATCATCACCTCGTTCATGAGATCGTTGACAAAGTTCGGCTCATCGGTAGCTGAGTTGTAACACATGAACTTCATGAGATTGGCCATCGAGGCAACATTGGGCTCGTAGGCGCTGATCTGTTCCAGGTGTTTTTTGGCAAGATTGTTGTCGCTGATTGCCTGGTCAAGATCGGCAGTAAGGTGATGAAGGTTGCGCACCATCGAGCCAAAACCGCAGAAGGTCAGGGGAGAGCCAAGTGAAGCGGCATCGCCAAAGAGAATGATATGGTCGTCGGCAATCTCTCTGGTGCGGTTGAAGCCATCATGAAAATAGGCTGGAATAATGCCATAGACCGGACGGTGGACAACAAAATCCTTGCCCGGCTTTTTATACTCAGGCAGTATCCTGAAATAGGTATCGAAGAGCCCGAGCAGCGACTTGTCGTTCGGGGAGTCTGCCTCGTCATAAAAGAAAAGATAGGTGATATATCGGTCGCTTTCAGCGGGAAACCCTTCCCAGATAAGCTGTCGGCCACGCACCGAAGAGGTATCGGCTGGTCCCGTACTGGCGAGAATTTCACCGGTATCAAAATCGACATTTTCAAACCCGCTCGCTATGGTGCCGACTGTCGGGCATACATGGGTCTGCGGAAAACCTTCGTTGAGCTGCATGGCAATCGGCGAGAGTATCCCCATCACGTCTACCAGCACTTTGGCTTTGTAGTAGAAGGCTTTACCAGCGGAATCCTCAACCTTGACCACCACATGGTCATCAAAGCAGTAACAGCAGGAAAAAGATGTGCGGGCAAGAATTGTACTGCCCGGAACGGCAAGCAGTTTCTCTTTTGCATGACCGAGCAGCTTGTCTGCATCGACGGCACAATCGAGCACGTTTTCCATGTAGAGCTTCTTCTGGCTTCCATCCGGCTTGTAAAAACCGACCCACCCCGTTTTATATCGGCGGACAATGAACGAATCAACCTCACTCTCGGTAAAGAGGCCGGTAGCCGAGAGGTTGAGAAGCTCCTGGCGTGAAATATTCCAGTCTCTGGTTGATTTCGCGGGCATCTGACGATCAAAAATCATAACCTTTCGCCCATACTTTCTCGCCATCACCGCAGCATGGAGCAGGCTGAGGGTTCCTCCTGCATAGACAAGATCATACTCGCCGTTTATAACAGCACTTTTCGGCAGTTGATCGCCAGGCAAGATCACCTGTTGAACAGGCTGCTTCAACATCTCCCAATATCTATCGAGCTCTTTGATATGATGAAGATGCTGTTCTCCATCCGCAATTGCTGAAAATGCTTTCCAGAGGTGGGGATGACTCAGCCTGATTTGATCGAGTAACAAGGACATATAAATGAAAAGTAAATGGGTAGTGGTCTCAATGCTCTGTTTGCCGTCAGACAACCTTTTCAGCCATCGACCGCAGTGGCCGGTCACTCTCTATCTTTCCGTCAACAAGATGAATCCTGCGTCCCGCACGGTTTGCAAACTCCTCATCGTGGGTAACGACAATCACCGTCTGGTTAAGCTCCCGGTTCAACCGGTCAAAAAGCTGATAGACATTGTTGGCCGAACGCGAATCGAGGTTGCCGGTCGGTTCATCGCCAAGCAGCACTTTCGGTTCATTGGCAAGCGCCCTCGCAATGGCCACCCGCTGCTGCTGACCACCTGAAAGCTGGCTCGGCTTGTTGGTATACTTGTTCTGCATGTCAACCAGATCGAGCAGATGTTTGGCCCGTTCCTTGATCTCCTTGCGACTGCGCTTACCGTTGATCATCATCGGCATACTAACATTCTCCACAGCGCTGAACTCAGGCAGCAAAAAATGAAACTGATAGATAAAGCCAATCTTTTCATTACGGATACGGGTCATTTCCGTTTCGTTCCTGGCGGTGATATCCTCCCCGTCAAGCCAGACCTTTCCAAAGGTAGGCTTGTCAAGCCCCCCCATAATGTAAAGCAAAGTAGACTTTCCGGAACCCGAAGGACCGGTAATGGCTACAAACTCCCCCGCCTTGATATCAAGCGAAAGATCAGGAATGATGGTCGGACGGATATCCTTGGAAAGCTCAAGTTCCTTGCGAATATGTTCAAGCCTGAGAATAGTTTCAGCCATCAGTTGCCACGTTCATAATTCAGGATTAAAGTATCATGACGCCGCTGCACGCCGGAAAAAGGAGCAAAAGCACACGGCAAAGCATTATAACAAAAAAGCCCCGAAAGAGGGAGCGCTATTTGTGGAAGGATAAAACGGAAGCACCGGAACTTCTTTACAAAAATACAAAATTAAAAAATCTCAAAATTAGGTCACGGTAGGAATACTGGTTGCCCAACACCCCCCGTACAGATCCGTACGTGCGGAACTACCGCATACGGCTCTTGCTTTGAGTTTTGGCGAATCGAACCTCCGGAAATTCATGGCATTGTCGGAGGTGCGGAATATAGGCTTCTGCTATGGACATAAAACGCTCCCAAGTCATGACTCTTCCTTTCTGGCTTCGGCGTCTCAGGCTTTTCAACCACGCTCTTATTACAAGACCTCTATATCTTTGCAGTGCCTTGTAATTGCCCGGTACTCCTGCATAGTTTCCGAATCCCTGAACGACACTTTTCAACCATTCTCCTGTTTCGGTGATTGGCCGATGCATCTTCTTTTTCAGTTTGTCGGTGATCTTCCGGACTTTTTGTCGTAGTCGTTGGCTTGTCGTGTGCCGTTTCAGAAAATACCAGCCTTTCTTGTTGACGCTGCATAGGTGGGTAAACCCAAGAAAGTTAAACGTTTCTGGCTTACCTTTCCCCCGGTTTTTCCGCCTCTCGGAGGCGTACCGGCCAAATTCTATCAGCCGGGTTTTCTCCGGGTGGAGCCTTAGACCGAATTCGGCAAGCCGTTCCCGCATGGCTGTGAGACATCTTTCTGCTTCTATCTTGTACTGGAACCCCAGCACGAAGTCATCGGCAAACCTCACCATGATTATTTCTCCATGTGTTCCCGTTCGCCATTCGTCTTTTACCCATTCGTCCAATGCGTAGTGAAGATAGATGTTGGCCAACAGTGGCGAAATCACCGCTCCCTGCGGTGTACCTTCTGTTTGCCGGTGTATCGTTCCGTCTTCGCTATATCCCGTCTTTAGCCATTTGCTGATGAGACGTAATACCCGTTTGTCCCCAACTCGCTTCTGGATAAGCGTCAGCAGGGTTTCGTGGGGTATCTTGTCGAAGAAGCCTTCAATGTCTGCATCCAGTATCCAACTGACAGGGCGGGTCAGTATTCCCGCTGCCAGCGCATCCAGGGCTCGATGTTGATCGCGGTCTGGCCGAAATCCATATGAGATTCCAAGGAAATTGGCTTCGTATATCGGCGTAAGAACCTTGACAACGGCTTGCTGTACAAGCTTGTCTTCTATGGCCGTTATGCCCAACGGGCGTTGCCGCCCGTCGCCTTTCGGGATATACACCCGCTTTACTGGTTTTGCCCGGTAGCTGCCTTTGTGAATTTCTGCATGCAGTTTTGGCAGGCGTTCTTCAAGCTGTTTTTCGTAGTCCTGCCATGTCACACCGTCTATTCCCGGTTTCGCTTTGCGTTTAAGCTCGTAAAAACTTTGACGCAGTAGCTCTTCAGTGATATGATGCAGCAGAGCGGTAAAGCAGCAGCTCTTGTCAGTCATGGCTCGTGTTCGCACGCCTTCAAGTCCAAACGATACCATCTTCCGGCTTTGTGTCCGGGTGGTAGTGTCTTCACCGGCGTTCCTCTTTGCCGATACCCTTCCCTCCACCACCTCCGCTGAAGCAGGGGCTTCTTTGTTCGGTGATTTCTTTGGTACTACGGTACCGTCCGACTCCCGGTTTGCATCAGCATCAATTCTTCGGGTTCTCTCCTTCATTGATACCACCCTCCTGCCTTTTGCCTTTGGCGAGGGAGCTTGCCGGGCCTCCCGATTCCCGTGTAAAAAGTGTCTGCCCATGCGACAGTTCTTCGACTCCGCCGAAGTCTTCCATGCCTTGCCTTTGCGGTATGGTTAATGTTGCATTCCCCCTCGTCCCACAGGGTCTGCCTTCGAATTTGAGTGATTTCGGAGTTCAATAGTGTGCCTGGGTTTCCCCCTGTCAACGCTTCCCCACGTCCTTGCAGTTCGTCGAGGCATGACTCGGGGCTATGATGGCTGGCTATGCCTTTCATATAAGACTCTTTCATTCTCTACTTTTTTACCGGTTTTAATCGGCGCTTTCGGGACGAGCCTCATTTCACTCAGTTAGTCAAACGCGGCGAAGAACGTCAGGTATAGCTGCTCTTCATTTCTCAATCATTACCGCTATAATTATCTTCAGAAAAAACGTTGCGAGCTATGCATCCTGCAAGGGGCAGATAAAAAACAACTTATGGCTTATCCCGCAGCTTTTGAAAACAGCAGAACAAATTTTTACTGCCAAAAAATTACATTCCGGGTGTAAAAAACAACAAATCCCTTTGTATCTTGATGAATTATCTCTTCAGCAAAAAAGTTGCGTCATGGAGCATCAAGGAGAGAACGGCGTTTTGGCGATACCAATCCGCAGAACCGGGCTTGATCGGCAAACACCGTTCAGCTTCTCCTGCATGCGCTGCCTGCATTGCTGCAGGAACAAAAAAATCCAGGTTAACCCTTACGAGGTTGCACGGCTTGCCGGGAATCTCGGCATTTCAACAACAGAGTGCATCGCACGCTACACCATTGAAAACAGTTCTTTCCTGAAATTTGACGATAACGACACCTGCATATTTCTCGGCCCCGCAGGATGCACTGTTCATCCTGACCGGCCACTTGTCTGCAGGCTTTACCCTCTGGGAAGGCATGTGAACGAAACGGGTGAAGAGTGGTTTTCGGAATTACAGCCTGATGAGAGATGCAAGGGAGAGTACAGCGAGCACGAGACAATCGGAAACTATCTTGAAGAGCAGGATACTGCGGCTTATATGCTTGCCGCAGACAACTATCTGAAGCTGCTCTGGGAGATGATGACCGTCGCTGAAAGCAGCTCAACGGACGAGGAACTACCCGAACCAGAGGAGTGTTCCGACAGTGAAGAAGACAATCTGCCTGAAAACGTTGAGTGGATGGATATGGACGCTGCCCTCAGAGCTTATTGCAAAACAACACAAACTTTTTTCCCTGACACTGTGGAAGAAAAAATGCGCATGCATCTCGATGCGCTACATCGATGGACAAAAATCTATCTCTGAAAACACTTATCACAAGGAGAACTGCCATGAACAAAAGAACCAAAAAGGTAATCGCACTGGCTGCTGCCGTGGCCTCACTGGGCGCCTCGCTTGGTGTTGCTTCTGAAACCGTACAAGCCGCTGACCAGGCAAAACCACCAGTTAAAGCCGATACAGTAAAGGCTGCCGACAAAGCAAAAGCTGCACCTGCAAAAGCAGCGACTCAGCTAAAGCAGCCAGCCGCATCCAAGACTGGAAACCAGATCAAGTGGGAAAAACCCAAATAATACAACCAGTGTAAAGCCCTGAAGCGCTATAATGTCGCCGAATAATAACGCTTCAGGGCACTTCTTTTTCATGCTTCTGCCCTCTCTCCAAAATATCTTTCCCGAAACCAGAGCGCAACATTGACAAGACCGATCAGGGCGGGTACCTCTACAAGCGGCCCGATTACTGCGGCAAATGCTTCACCTGAATTGATACCAAACACAGCTACTGCTACGGCAATGGCAAGCTCGAAGTTGTTACTTGCGGCGGTAAAGGAGAGTGTGGCTGTTTTGGCGTAGTCGGCACCTGCCTTGCGCCCCATGTAAAAGGAGAGCAGAAACATGATGACGAAATAGAGCAGGAGGGGAATGGCAATACGCACCACATCCATGGGAATTTTCACGATATACTCCCCTTTCAGCGAAAACATCACCACAATGGTGAAAAGCAGAGACACAAGCGTGAGCGGACTGATGCGGGGGATGAATTCTCCCTCGTACCACTCCCTGCCTTTCAGACGAATCATGACAAAACGGGTGAGAAATCCGGCAATGAACGGAATACCGAGATATATAAAGACGGAACCTGCAATGTCGGCGATGGAGATATCGACAACAAAAGAGGTAAGCTCAAGCCACTTCGGTAAGACGGTAAGAAAAATCCACGCATAAACGGAAAAGAAGAGCACCTGGAAGATCGAGTTGAAGGCGACAAGCCCGGCGGCATATTCGCTGTCCCCTTTGGCAAGCTCGTTCCAGACAATGACCATGGCAATGCAGCGGGCCAGCCCGATCATGATGAGACCTGCCATGTAGTGCGGCATGTCGGAAAGCAGAAGAACGGCCAGCACAAACATCAGGACAGGGCCAATCACCCAGTTCTGGAGAAGCGACAGGCCAAGTACTTTGGTATTACAAAAAACATCACCAAGCTCTTCATATTTCACCTTTGCAAGCGGAGGGTACATCATGACAATAAGCCCTGCAGCTATCAGGATATTCGTGGTTCCTGACTGAAAGAGGTTCCAGAACCCCGCAATGCCGGGGTAAAAATATCCTGAGAGCACACCAATGCCCATAGCCAGAAAAATCCAGAGCGTCAGGTAGCGGTCAAGAAATGACAACTGTTTTGCCGCAATAGCCATAGCTTACTTTCCGGTTAAACTGTCATTATAGAACTGCCTGAAGCGGAGATTGATCTCGTTGCGCACGCGCCGAAACACCGCCATCATCTCTTCCCTGCTCCCTTCGGCCTCCGCCGGGTCGTCAAAGCCGATATGCAAGCGGTGTTCCACCTGTCCGGTAAACAGAGGGCAGCTCTCTTTCGCCCCGTCGCACACCGTCACCACATAATCAAACGGTTTGTCGAGAAACTCTTCGACACTCTTGGGTCTGTTGGCGCTGATGTCAATCCACTCTTCACGCATCACCTTTACGGCAAGAGGGTGAACCGCTACTGCCGGTTGCGTGCCTGCGGAATAGACTTCGAGCGAACTGTCAAACGAACGGAGAAACCCTTCGGCCATCTGGCTGCGGCAGGAGTTTCCGGTACAGAGAATCAGAACTGATTTTTTCATTGTGACAAGATGATTATTCACAAAACAAGATTAAAAACAAAGCCTACCAGCATGATCCCCACCGCCACAACACCGGCAAATACCGCTATGAGACGAGGTTTCAGCACCTTGCGAAGAATGATCATTTCCGGAGCAGAAAGAGCGATAACGCTCATCATGAAAGCCATCACCGTTCCGAGGGCGGCTCCCTTGCCAAGAAGAGCCTGAACCACGGGCAGAATTCCTGCAGCATTAGAATACATGGGCACCCCAATCAGAACTGCAACGGGCACCGACCACCAGACGCTCTTGCCCATCAGCGAGGCCATGAAGTTCTCGGGAACATAGCCGTGAATTCCCGCTCCAAGCCCTACGCCAAGCACAATGTAAAGCCACACCTTGCCGACAATTTCACGAACATGGCTGCGACCCTCCCTTATCCGAAGCGGCCAGCCCATAGCTTCGTCCTCCACTTCAGGAGAAACCGAACTTGCCTGGAGTTTCTGCACCCACTCTTCCAGATAGCTCTCCATCCGCAGCTTGCCGATCACCATGCCAGCCAGAATCGCAACACCAAGCCCCATTGCCATATAGAGCAGGGCAACTTTCCAGCCAAACATGCCGAAAAGCAGCGCGAGAGCGACCTCATTGATCATCGGGGCTGAAACAAGGAATGAAAAGGTTACCCCAAGCGGCACCCCCGCCTGCAGAAAACCGATAAAAAGCGGCACCGCCGAGCATGAACAGAAGGGAGTGACGATACCAAGCGTGGCTGCCATAACGTTTCCCACTCCCGTGCGTCGTCCCGAAAGCAGCGCCCTGGTGCGCTCTGCCGAGATAAAGGTATGCACTACCCCCATAAGAAAAACAACCGCCGTCAGGAGCAGGAGCACTTTGGGCACTTCATAGATGAAAAAGAAAAGAGCTTCGCCAAAACGGTTTATCCGGCTGATTCCCGCAAGCTGCAGCAGCAGATCGGCAAACCGCTCCAGATTGGTGTAGCAGAGAAACCACAGGGCCGCCGCCGCCAGAAGGCCGGTAAACCATTTCACGTTTTTCACTAACAGCAGCTCCCGCTGTTTTTCTCTTTGCTGCCATGAGTTCCGCAGCAACAACCTTGCGGTTTTGCGGTCAGTAACTCTTTCAGCTCTTCATGAGATGGAACACGCCCCTTGCAGAGCACCTTTTCATCGACCACAAGCGCAGGAGTCGAAAGAACGTTATAAGCCATGATCTGCTGAATATCCTCCACCTTCTCAACTGAAGCATCGATACCTTCGGCAGCAATGACCGCTTTTACCGCATCGGCGAGCTGGTTGCACTTTCCGCATCCGCTGCCAAGAATTTTTACCTTTTTCATTGTTTTACCCTTTATATGTTTATCGCAAATGAACGATTATTTAAAACGTTATACCCGCAGTTCAAGAGCATTGGCAGCGGCAGGTCAGATCAGCATTGAAAAAACCACCGAGCAGCATAGAGGCTTTTAACCAGGTCTCCCGGTTGATACAGTACCTCACCTTGGGTGGATTGATCTCTCCCTGGATCAGCCCGGCTTCGAGCAACGCTTTCAGGTGCTGGGAAATCGTTGACTGCGCCATGGGAATAATCTCGGTCAACTCCCCTGTAAAGCAACACTTGCTGGTTGCAAGCAGCTTCAGAATTTTGATCCGCACCGGATGGCTGATCGCTTTTGCAATCAACGCCATAAGCTCTTCCTCTTCACTGTACTCAACCATCGACAACGTTCTCTGCATAACCATCCTTTTCTTATTATAGTTCATCGCAAATATACGATCAATTAAAAACAAAATCAAAACCAAAAAAGCAATTGCAGCATTTCCTGCTTCCTGACCACCAATAAATCGGCATGTCAACTTAACGCGCTTCATTCGCATTCAATTGCTTTTGCCAGTTCAAAGCCGGTCATTGTCATCGGGGCTCAACAGCCTTAACTTTTTAAAGTGCTTTCAAGAACTTGTCACGACTACCCTGCAAAGCTCTTGGCTGCAAATAGTTACAACCAAAATGCCATGCCTGCAGAATTTAAAAAAGGACTTTTCCCCTTCCCCCAACAGATGTAAAAATTATTCAGGTGCAGCAAAATTAATCCAAACTGATTTACGCACTTCCTTCACCGGTTTCAAATCCAGAGTCGGTGAGCTAAACGTCACCTCTTCCTCCATTCAAAAGCAATACCAGCAATCAGAATTGTCAAAAACAGATAAATCGCTATATTCAAAGATATATAACGAAAAATTCAGCAAACCTGACTGATGCTTCACTGGCACTCACCGATCTTAACTACACAGACGTAACAATTTCGCTGATCAAAAAACATTTTAAGTTAATTTTGTAAGGATTTTATTTCATTTTTCCTTATAAAATAACTATAATACCATTAATTTCAGAAGAAAACAGAGCAGAGCAAGGATCGGAGAGAGCAACGATGAACACAAAAAAAACAGGCACCTCTTTTCGTTTTCCGAGTTTCCTGTCCCGACTTTTCTTTTTTTTAGTCTATCGCAATAGAGGATATGTTATAACGATCAAGTAAATCCATGATGCTTTATCAACTGCCAGAGAGTGACATAGAACGGTTTATCGAGGAGGATCTGCCTTATGGTGATCTGACGACATCGCTGCTTGGTATTGGCGCCCTGCAAGGCCATATCACTTTTACGAGTCGCGAAGCCACGGTTCTCTGCTGTACTGAAGAGGCTGCCCGTGTGCTCGAAAGATGCGGCGCTTCCATAACATCATCACTGCCAAGCGGCACGATTGTCGAACCTGGTGTAACCATCCTTTCTGCCACTGGATCTGCCGCAAGCCTTCATGCCGGATGGAAAGTGGCACTCAACCTGCTTGAGTATGCTTCAGGAATTGCAACCCGTACCGGACAGATTGTCAAGCGGGTAAAAGCAATCAATCCTGCCATCAGCGTCGTCACAACCCGGAAATCATTCCCTGGAACAAAAAAAGTTGCACTCAAGGCTATCATGGCTGGAGGGGCTCATCCTCACCGGCTCGGCCTTTCAGAGTCTGTCCTTGTTTTCCGCCAGCATACAGCGTTCTTTGGAGGGCTGGAAAGTTTCCTCCAAACCATTGCCAGCCTGAAAGCAAAAACTCCTGAACATAAAATCATCATTGAAGCCGACACTGCAAAGGATGCCCTGAAGATTGCCTCTGCCGGGGTCGATGTAGTGCAGCTTGACAAGCTCGCGCCTGACGAGCTGGCCGTACTGGTAAAGCAGATTCACAATGAGGCTCCCGGCGTTACTATCTCGGCAGCGGGAGGCATCAACGGGGAAAATGCGGCCACCTATGCGGAAACCGGGGTTGACATCATTGTGCTCTCGTCGGTCTATTTCGGCAAGCCCTCCGATATCGCCGTTTCAATTCATCCATAACCACAAAAAAACAAAAACCATGACTTCATCCCTGAAACGCATCGCAATCCTCTGCTTTGCCCTGTTGACGATCGCCCTCCCTGCAATGGCCGGGGAACTGAACCTCTCGGTGGCTGCAAGCCTTAAAGAGGTAATCAATGAACTGAGTGCCAGTTACACCGCCAAACACCCCGCAACGACTTTTGTAAAAAATTTCGGATCTTCGGGAAACCTTGCTGGGCAGATTGAAAACGGCGCTCCTGCCGATCTGTTTATTTCGGCAAATACCGAGTGGATGGATTACCTGAATGAGAAAAAACTTGTCGATGGAAGCAGCCAGAAGAGCTTGGCCTTTAACTCTCTTGTTTTTGCAGGCACAACCACGAAAAAGGCTGCTTCGATGAGCGATTTACCGAAACTGGACAAGATTGCTATCGGAAGCCCGAAAAGTGTGCCCGCTGGTGAATACGCCATGTCGGCCATAACAAAATCCGGTATTGAGCAGCAACTGGCAGGCAAGCTTGTCATGGGCAAGGATGTAAGGGAGTGCCTCATGTATGCCGAACTTGGCGAAGTCGATGGCGCCTTTGTCTACCGCACCGATGCGCTTCAGGCAAAAAAGGCAAAACTTCTTTTTGAGGTGCCGCAGAGCCTCTACTCGAGGGTGGTTTACCCGATGGCGCTCACCCTGAAAGCTTCACAAAATGAAGAAGCAAAGGCTTTCCATCTCTTTCTTCAGGGAGACGAAGCAAAATCGGTTCTTCGCAAATTCGGTTTTGTCCTGAAGTAACAACTCTCGACAAGATAAACTCAAGAAACAATTGACAAGATGTTGCTGATACCCGAAGATATAGCCGCCATTGGCCTTTCTCTGAAAGTAGCTCTGACGGCGACCTTGCTTGCGTTACCTTTGGGGTTTGCAATTGCATGGCTGATCGTGTTCAGAACATTCAGGGGAAAAGTGGTGCTGGAGGTTCTTGTCAACCTTCCGCTCACTCTCCCCCCTGTTGTCATCGGCTATTTTCTTCTGCTGCTGCTCGGCAAAAACGGCTGGCTTGGCAAAGTGCTGGCGGAAACAGGAATACAGCTCATCTTTACCTGGAAAGCGGCAGTCATTGCCTCGGCAACCGTTGGCTTTCCACTGCTTGTTCGCTCAATCCGTCTTGGCATGGAATCCATTGACCGTCAACTGATCGATGCTTCACGAAGCCTTGGCGCACCCTGGTATGACACCCTTTTTACCATTACCCTGCCACTCTCCCTTCGGGGCATTCTTGCCGGTTCATCACTGATGTTTGCCAGAAGCCTCGGCGAATTCGGAGCAACAATCATTGTGGCAGGTAATATTCCCGGCATAACGCAAACCATCCCGCTTGCAATCTATGATTATGCCAGCTCTCCGTCAAGCACGGCAATGGCGCTGTCGCTCTGTCTGGTCTCCGTTGTTATTTCGGTGACCGTACTCTTTCTGCATGAACTGCTCATCAAAAAACTTGACCGAAGGAGCAGCTTGTGAAACTCACTCTCGACATTGAAAAAAAACTGGGCAACTTCTCCCTCCGGGTGAAAGCCAACATTTCAGGTGAACGGATCGGAATATTTGGTGAGTCCGGCAGCGGAAAATCAACCCTTGTCCACCTCATTTCAGGCCTTCTGCAACCAGACAAAGGGGAAATTGCGCTCGATGATGAGTGCATGTTCAGCAGCCATAAAAAGATCAACATCGCTCCGGAAGAGCGCCGCATTGCAATTGTCTTTCAGCAGGCAATGCTCTTCCCTCACCTCAGCGTCAAGGCAAACCTTTTGTACGGCTATAAACGGTGCCGTCCGGAAAACAGGGGCATCAAGCCGGAAGCTCTGATCGAGCTGCTCAAGCTTCAGCCGCTCCTGCAACGTGGCGTTGAAAATCTCTCCGGCGGTGAAAAACAGCGGGTCGCACTCGGCAGGGCCGTGCTTGCAAACCCCCGTCTCCTGCTTATGGACGAACCGCTATCGGCTCTTGACGACACACTCCGCTTTCAGATCATTCCCTATCTGAGAAGCGTAAGCGAAGAGTTCAGGATTCCCTACCTCTTTATATCGCACTCCCTGACTGAGATGCAACTGATGACCGACCGGATTCTTGCGGTGAACAACGGCCAGATTTCCGAAGAGACAACTCCCGAACAGCTTGCACGAAACTGGATGGCTCACAGCCAGAAGGGTTATCTCAATCTGCTCCGCCTTGCAAGCCCGGCGCATGAACATGGTTTGTTCAGCTACCAGTGGGGAGGCAACACACTTTTGATTTCAGATGGAGAGTCTGCCGGAGAATCCCTCTTTGAACTCTCCTCAAGAGAGATCATCCTGTTCAAAAAACATCCGGAAGCCATCAGTGCAAGAAACCTTCTGGAGTGCCGGGTAGCCGAAATGTTTGAGTCTGACGGTCGAGTCGGCATTGTGCTCTCCGTTGGGGGTCAACAACTTGTCGCCGAAATTGTCCGCCATGCGGCAGATGAACTCACTATAACGACCGGCTCCACACTTTTTGCCGCAATCAAGGCCTCTTCCTTCAGAAAACTCGGCTGAGCATCAACCAACCCGGAATTTCTGCACTACCTCCACCGTTCAAAAACCACAGAAAAAGAAGCTCAACTTTTTATGTCGCCTTCATGTTTAATAAACAGTTACAAGAGAGGAAGATTAAACATTGCAGACCATGAAACCTTCTGGCAGGAAAGTGTGCTTTATGACCGGCGCTTCGGGAAGACTCGGCAGTGAGATTGCGCTTTCAGTTGCCGGACAGGGCTATACTGTTTTCTTTACCTGGCACTCTTCGGAAGAGAAGGCCACGGAAACCCTTGAAAAAATCCGATGGATTAGCCCTGAATCAACTATGGTTCGCTGTGATGTTTCGAAACCCGGCGATATCAAGAGTGCTTTTGAGCTTTTCAGCAAACAGTTTGACCGGCTTGACCTGCTCATTGCCAGTGCATCGAATTTTTACAGTACACCTCTTCCTGAAGTTACCGAAGAGGAGTGGGACAGTCTGGTCAATACCAATCTGAAAGGAACCTTTTTTACAATGCAGGAAGCTGCCAGGATTATGCAGCACCAACCCTTCGTGTCGCGCATCATAACCATGACCGATATTTCAGCCGACCTTGTCTGGCGGAACTTTGCACCCTATACGGTATCGAAAACCGGAATTCAGCACCTCACAAAAATCTTTGCAAAAAAATTTGCACCCTCTATTCTTGTCAACTCAATCGCGCCTGGCACGGTTACGATAAATCCCGAAAAAGATATGGACACTCCGGAAGAGATGATCAAAAAAATCCCGCTCAAGCGGCTTGGCGACCCTCTCGATATTGTCAGAACCATCATCTTTCTGCTTGAGAGCGACTACATTACCGGCCAGATCATCAATGTTGATGGTGGGAGGCTGCTCCAGTAACTTTCAATCACTGAAAGAATGAAGTGCAAGAGTGTGCCGTGCAAAGACCATATTGTTTTTATATATTGCATTTATACTGATTTAAAGTAACCCGTCAACCGCATCGAACCATTATGGAACAGGAAGTCCCGGTTATCATACACAACAGCCAATCAACGGATCCAGTGAAAGAACCACAGTCCGAAACCAATATTCCTGAACTGCTCAGGGAGTTCAGTGAGAACCTGACGGATGCTTTTGCCCGTTTCAGAGAGAGTGACTCCTACGACCGGCTTGCCAGCAGTGTTGAAAAAGCAAGGGAGTATGTCAGGAAAAACCCCGCCCAAACCCTGCTCTATTCACTCGGCGCAGGCGCCCTGTTCGGACTTTTCATGAAAAGAAAACGCTAACATGGAATTATTCACGTCAATATGATGAACCGCCGGGTCGAAAAGGATCAGCCATCAACCGAGGTAAAACGCAAAAACACCGGGATCCAAAATCTCATCGATGATACTGTAACATCGACTTATGAGGATGTTGTATCAATTATCGATGCGAAAATCGAACTGCTCAAGATTGAGTTGACCGACAAGGTTTCGCGTGTTGCCGCTACGATCATTCTCGCCATTGTCATGATTATCGGCATTGTCTACCTTGTCACCACCTTTGCCTTGCTGGCAGGCGAACTTCTTGGACACCCCTTTCTGGGCTATCTGCTGGTCAGCCTTGTTTTTCTGTCCTGTTTTGTTTTTTTTACAAAAATCAAGCCGTTACTCCTGAAAACCCTGATCCAGAACATTCTTTTATCGGTACATGACTACAAAAAATGACCATTTGCACAGCATTCAGGCACGAATAGAAGAGCTGCAGAACACCATTTCTGAAAAAGAGGAACAAATCAAGAAAAGAGCCAGTCGCCTGAAAAATGACCTTGAAGCGGAGCTTTCGCCAATGAACATCGTCAGAAAATACCCTTTCAATGCTGCGGGTGCGACCTTTATTGCCGGTTTGCTGCTCACAAAAGCTTTGAAAGGCAACAGCACAAATTCAGCAGCTTTTCAGCAGACCATTTCCACCCCGACAAACCTGCAACCATCGCAACACAAAAGTGCCTGGTCTACCATCGGACTTGAAGCACTCCGTTCTGCCAAGGATTTAGGCTTCACCTATCTTCAGAGATATATCGACAAAAAATTCAAGTAACCATCCGCTCATATCGGCATTTTTCTTTATGGATAAGGAGGCTCAGAACCACTCAGTCAATCAACCGCACTTTTTGGTACGTTGCAACTACTCCTCCCGAAGAAGCTTCAAAACGACATCCAAACTTTTTTAGAGAAATTCCGTACTTTAACGGAAGGTGCAGAACGAGCACTGCAATAGCGCAGGCTGCACAAAAAAATCTCAATCAGTTAATGTATTGGCATTGCATGCCCTACTATGACAATCAAGCAAAACTCGCCAGTGTTTCAGAACAAAGAACACTTCTATGTCAACCGAAATGCCAGAGAACTTTTTCACCTCTCTGATCCTGAATTCCTCTCGTTACCTTCCGCTGTACAGGAAAGTCTGATAAGATCCGAAAAACAAGCCAGCGTCATCAACGATTATCTGAAAAAACAGAAAGGTGACGACGCAAAACCGGTACTCCCCGCGCAGCTCCACGGCATGAAACTGCTGCATGAGCTTTTCCACTTTATCATGGCAAAATCCATAGCCTCCCGGCAACCGGATTTTCTTGAAAAAGTATACGGTCAACTCAACCAGGAACTAACACCGGAACAATCGGAAGAGTACCTGAGCCGCTTTCTCGGCACCTTTCCAACGCAGAACATCTTCTCTGGCACAGAAACACCCGCCGACTGGCTGAAAGAGCAGAAAAACAAAAGCGATGTTCTCGAAGAGTCATTCCTTGTCTGGCTCAACAACCAGAACCCGGCTCTCGACCAGTTTTCCGATCTTCTGACCGACGCGGAACTGACACGCGATCAGGCTTACCGAAAGCTTATCATGACCATGCGAAGCTCGATGCAGGCCATGGGACCGGTTGGGCCCGACAATATTGACCTGGCAGAACTTCTGACGAGACCCATAAGGCACGCACCGGCATCAATCCTCGAACAGCTCCGCTTCATCCGGCTCAACTGGGGAGATCTGCTGGGAGAGTCACCCTTCTGGGGACTGCTTGCCGGAGCCATTGACTTTATAGAAGATGAAGACAAATACCTCTTTTTCGAGCAGATTGCCCAGGAAGAGGCAGCCCGCAAGGATGGCCACTGGCTTGAAAAAGAGGCTCACGTCCCCGACTACACACTCGATGACGCCAACGCCCCGGCCAACTACTCAACCGACTCATCGTGGATGCCGGAAGTGGTCATGCTGGCCAAAAGCACCTACGTCTGGCTCGACCAGCTCAGCAAAATCTATCGGAAGTCCATTACCCGGTTGCAGGACATTCCCGACGCCGAACTTGACTTTATTGCCGAACGAGGCTTTACCGCACTCTGGCTGATAGGACTTTGGCAGAGAAGCCATGCATCACAGAAAATCAAACAGTTACAGGGAAATCCCGAAGCCAAGGCATCGGCTTACGCTCTTGAAAAATATGCCATATCCGACGACATCGGCGGCTATGAAGGGTACGAGAACCTCCGCCACAGGGCAAAGCAGCGCGGCATACGCCTTGCAAGCGACATGGTGCCAAACCATACCGCAATGGATTCCGAGCTGGTACGCAACAACCCCGACTGGTTTCTATCGTCCGGCACAGCTCCCTACTACAACTACTCCTATAACGGCCCAAACCTCAGCCAGGATTCCCGTTACGGCATCTACCTCGAAGATGGGTACTGGAACCGTTCCGATGCAGCAGTAACCTTCAAACGGGTCGATTACCTGACCGGCGACACACGATACATTTATCATGGCAATGACGGCACCATCATGCCGTGGAACGATACTGCCCAGTTGAACTTCCTCAGTGCCGAGGTACGTGAAGGAGTGATTCAGCAGATCCTGCAGGTAGCAAGGATGTTCCCCATCATCCGTTTCGACGCCGCCATGGTGCTGGCCAAACGACACATTCAGCGCCTCTGGTATCCGCTTCACGGCCACAGCGCAGGTGTTCCATCCCGCTCGGCCTATGCCATGAGCATGTCCGAATTCGATGCCGCCATACCCGAAGAGTTCTGGCGCGAAGTCGTTGACCGTATCCATCAGGAAGTGCCCGACACCCTGCTGCTGGCCGAAGCATTCTGGATGCTCGAAGGATACTTTGTCCGCACACTCGGCATGCACCGCGTCTATAACAGCGCCTTCATGCACATGCTCAAAAAAGAGGACAACTCCAGTTACCGCTACCTGATCAAGAACACCCTTGAATTTGACGCCGAAATTCTCAAGCGCTATGTCAACTTCATGAACAACCCTGACGAAGACACCGCCATTGCCCAGTTCGGCAGGGGTGACAAATACTTTGGTGTCTGCATGATGATGATAACCATGCCCGGTCTGCCCATGTTCGGCCACGGACAGGTCGAAGGCTTTACCGAAAAGTACGGCATGGAGTACGCTAAGGCATATTATGACGAACAACCGGACGAACACCTTGTCTGGCGTCACTACCACGAGATCTTCCCCATCATGAAAAAGCGCCCTCTCTTCGCCGAAGTGCGCAACTTTTTCCTCTACGACGTCTACTCTCCTGAAGGGTCGGTCAACGAAAACATATTTGCCTACTCCAACCGTCTCGGCAACGAAACCGCCCTTGTGGTTTTCAACAACTGCTTCGAGCAGGCCACCGGCTGGATCAAAACATCGGTCGGGTACCGCCAGGGCGACGAAATCCGCCAGAGTTCACTCTCGGAGGGACTCAACCTCTCCAACCAGGATAACACCTACGTTGTCTTCAGGGATCACGCCAGTGGCATGGAGTTCATCCGCTCCTGCCGTGAACTTTCGAGCAACGGCATGCTCGTCGCCGTCGATGGATACAAATACAACGTCTTCCTTGACTTCAGAGAGGTATACCCCTCAAAACTCAGACCCTACGACCGACTTGCAGCAGAACTCAACGGACGAGGCGTCGAGTCAATCGAACGTGCCGCTCTCACCATGAGCCTATCGCCGCTCCACCTGCTGGTGACCGCATTTCTTGCCTTTGAGCATCCCGCACCACCAGCAACCGAGCTTCAGGAAGAAGAAGAGGCAACCGAACTGGAAAAAGCAATTGCACTGCTGCTCGACGCTGTTGCCCAACAGTTCAGTGAACTCATGGAACTTCCACTATCCGTACCCGAAAACCTTGCCTCAAAAGCCGCCGAACGCCATCGGAAAGCCGCAGAGCTTGCTGGCCATCTCTCACTACAGAAAAACTGCAAAAAGCTGCAAACCGCCCTCGGCTTCAGCAGCAAAGAGTGGTCGGACTACTACACCATGACCACGCACTACATTATCCTCGACACCATCCAGGAGATGGCCATCTCAGGCGGAATCCTGAGTTCAAACCTTATCGACGACTGGCTGATGAGCGATGCACTGCGCGAGATCTATCCCGAAAAAGGAGTCATCGGCATTCCGGGTGAACACCTGCCCGACCTGCTGGTCTGCCTGCTCACCCCAAAACCGGAAGCGAATACAGACAACGACAAAGAAGCGCACCTTCTTGCCCAGTTGAAAAAGCTCTACACAACAAACAAGCCACACCTCGGACGCCTGCTGCAATTTGACGAAATCCACCAGAAAGTCTGGTTCCGCGAACACCGCTTCAGCGTCCTCGTAGCCTGGCTCATCCTGAAAGAGCTGCTCAATGAACAGGAACCGCTCACCCCGGTTGAAGAAGAACACCCCGAAGCCACAATCGCCGAATGGGTAGATGCCTCCGAGCAACTTGACTTGCAGGCCTTCCTGGCGGGATATGAAATGGAAGAGCTGGTGAGGGCGAAAGAGTAAGGATAACACCGGGGGCTTTCGCTAAAAAAAAATGAAAGCCGGAATATTATTCAACAGAAAAAGGCTGCTCCGGCAGCCTTTTTCTGTTGATAAACCTGAGAAGATATTGTTTTACTGGTGACGTAAAAAATTTAGCAACAAATGCTACCTTGAGCCAAACAAGGAAGGACAAACCTATGGAAATGGGCTATGGCTTGCGCAAAACATTACAACAACTGCTCCGATGGCGTGTCAACAGTTCTCCAATGTTGCTTCTGAAAAGTGCTGCATGTTGGCACACAGGGCCACCTGTACATTCTTTATGAGAGGTCACTTTTCCTGAAAACAGCTTCCAGAGTCGGGGCAGTGAGGACCGCTTCACTCCATGCATCAAGTTCCTCCTCTTTGGCAATCCCTAACCGCTCTGATGCCCACTCAGGCAACAATCCAAAGCGGCGTTCAAGCTGCCTTTTCAGCAGGCTGTATTTGCCCTCAACACGGCCCTCAACGCGGCCCTCAACGCGG
>SESA01000552.1_pt1 | contig 23555 bp, 17 predicted proteins | sample 3171451 | NCBI WGS metagenome assembly SESA01 (sample SAMN06051862, study PRJNA518727) | freshwater metagenome | biome: subpolar coniferous forest; feature: holomictic lake; material: water; isolation source: holomictic Lake 227, 8 m depth | place: Canada: near Kenora, Ontario | collected...
TCCATGAGCCCGCGATCCTGCGTCTGGGCTTCGGCGGGCATCGGAAACAGGCAGATTGCTCCCCAATATCCGAGCAGGAGAAAGGCTGTGAGCAGGGGGCGCATTGCCGCTATGAATCTCACAGTTGTGGTTTGGTTGCAAGCCCGGGACGGATCGAAGCGGCAGATGTCGTTTTCTACTGCGGCAGCGAGGCCCGCCAATAGTGTCCGGCAGCGCTTTTGCTGAGGAGCAGCGGTCCGCACCTTATACCAGCCTTGGGCAACGCCCCAAGGAAGATTGGGAAGGCGAACGCCGCAACCAGACGTCCACCGGCAGCAGCAACAAAGCGAGGCTCAGGAACAGGCTGCTCAAATCGGAAAACCTCCGGGTTCCCAAAGCGGGCTGCGCAAAAACCGCTTCCGGTTCGGGCGCGAAACTTCCGCCAGCGATTTGCGCCAACTGCCGCAAGGCCGGCTCGTCGGTCGCGTTGTGCACGAACTCCGCGGGGTACGGCTGCGTGCAGGCGAACACCGTTCCTCCGTCCGACAACTCGCCCGTTCGCACCGATACCCAGGTCGTTCCCGTCCCGGAAATCGCTACCCCGGCACTGTACCGGCCGGGGGCAACCTGGCGCGCCGGGGTGTCGTGGGTCGCTCCACCCGGTTCGACCGCATGAACCTGGATCGGCAGTTGATTGCGAAAAGTGCCGTCCGGGCTTTCCGCATCGATTTCCAGGCGCAACTCTCCGTTTTCCAAACTGCTTTGAACTTGCAGGCCGGTGCCGCTGTTTTTCCGCAACAAGCTGCGGACAAATTGCGTCCAGAATTTTCCGTATCCCGGCCAGGTCAACCATTCGCCGGCCCAACGGCTCTTGGCGTCGCTGGTGAACGCGCCCGCCTGTCCCAGTCCATACCGCCAGGTGGCCAAAATCGGATCGCCTTTTTCAGTGGCCAGCAAGAGGTCGGCGGTCTTCTTGAGCTTGGTCACGTTATACCCGCCCAGCGGCGGCGACTTCTCAAAATCGATCCCGTCGAGCGCCGGCGCTTTTTCTTTCACCGGCAGGGCAAGCACGGGCTCTTCCATCAGGCTGCTCTGCGCCACCCGCATGGTTTCGGTCGTGAAAATTTGGGGCAGCGTCAGCGCGTCGCCGGTCAGGTAAAAGCGCCCGCCTCCGCTGGTGGCGAGTTGCTTGAGAAATAGCACGTCCTTATCCGAGTCGTTCCCGAGCGCGACGATGGAGGTACTGATCCGCGCGCCCGCCATTTGAGAAACCAGGTCCACCGCGTTGCCGGGAACATGCGAGCCGTCGGGACGTTCGCCCGCCGCTTGCTCTTCCGCGTCGGCTGCGTCGGAGAAGAGGATGACGTGCTTGATCTTGGCGTTGGCGTCGCGGAGCTGGGAGTAAGCATCCAGCAGCGAGCTATAGACGTAAATGCCGCCTCCGCCTGCCGTGATTCGCAGGATCTGGCCGGACACCTCGGCCTTGTTCTCGTGTCGGGCGAGGGGAACAATCTGGTGAATGCGCGTGTCCACGGCCATGACCCCCAGGAGATCTTTGGGCTGCAACACATCGAGCGCCAAAGCCGCTCCCTGGCTGGCGAGCGAAATTTTCGATTGCCCGGCTTCCTGCGCGTTCATCGAGCCGGAACAATCGAGCACAATCATGACGGCAACCGTCGGGGCTTCGGTGCGATCGTCGTGCTCGGTGGAGACGGGGAGCATGGTTTCGATCGGGGTCCGGTAATAGCCGCCCACCCCGAAGCTGTTTTCTCCGCCGATCATCGCGAATCCGCCGCCAAAGTCTCGCACCCACTGCGAATAAAGCTGCATCTGTTCCGGGCTCAACGCGGAGGAAGGGAGGTCGCTTAGCAGCAGCGCATCGCATCCCTGCAAGGCGTCCAGCGTCTTGGGCAGCCCCGCAGCGGAAACCGCCGTTGCGTCGATATGAGCTTCCCTGAGTTTGCCGATCAGCGGTTGGAGCTTCTCCGGGGCAGGGTCGGCGACCAGCACCTTGGGCATCCCCCGCCGGGAAACCATGGCCGTTGCCCGGTTGTTTTCCAAGACGGTGTCCTGTTCCGGACTGATCTCGACCCGGTAAACCGATTCGCCCTTTTCCGAACGCAGGTTTCGGAAGGGCACTGCCTTGACCCCCGATTTGAGCTGGATGCGCTGCGGTTCGCCGACTTCAAATCCATCCGCGAACAATCGCACCGTGCATCCGGTTTCAACGTTGCTCCGGACGACCGCCGTGGCATCGAACGGCTCGTTTTCCTTGAGCGCGGGCGGGATTTCCAGCCGTTCCACCAACACCTCCGGAGTGAGGGGATTGCGCAGGGGAACCGTCACGAGTTCCACCCCCGACGCGCTCAGCGCCCGGGCGGCTTCCTGCGCGTGGCCTGCAGTGTCGTTGCCATCCGAAAGCAACACCAGCCGCCTGACTTTTCCCTCGGGAAAAACGGCGGCGGAAAACGCCAGCGCCTTGGAAATATCTGTGCCGTCGCGGTCCGGTTGCGCAGGCCAGGCTCTGCTCGTGGCGGCGGGAATCGTCATCACATCCCTGGCAAATCCGAGCACCACCGCGTCATCGCCCATTCCACGGGAGCGGATCGCGTTCGCCACAAACTCCCGCCCGGCACGCTCCGCTTCCGGAGTGATGCTGGCGGAACGATCGAAGGCAAACACCGCCGCCACCTCGTGCGACCGCCACGGAACCCGGAGACCCGCCAAAGCGAGAACAAGCAGCGCCAGAATGCCCGCCCGGACTCCCAGGCAGACCCGCCGGCGCGCGGGGGGCATCCCCGCCAGCGACTGCCGCAGAGCCAGCCCGAGCAATGGCACCAGGCAGAGAAGCCACAGAAAGTGGGGGCGGGTTATGAGTTCAGGGATCATTGGGTGAGCTGGGAATTTGAACCGCAGATAACCGCAGATCGGCGCAGATAAAGGCAATCCGCTGCACCAATATTGTATTTCCTGAATCTGTGTTCATCTGCGTCATTTGCGGTTCCTGACTTCTCCTTTGTTCATTCGAGTTTCCTTCGGTGAAATAGCCACCACTCGACTGTCAGCAGGCCCAAGGCCGCCAGCGTGAGCCATTGCCAAAGCGGACGCGCCGCAGAGTTTACGAGGCGGTCGGCCCAGCCCGGCGGCTTGCCGGCGGCTCCGCTCACGGCCGACAAGTCCGACTCGGAGCCCTCGAATAGATTCACCGCAAGCCGGCGCGTGCCCGTCGGCGTATCGATCCGGTAAAACCCGGTATGCTGCGGTAGAAGAGAGCCTTTGAAGTCGCCTGCCCGTGGTCCGCACGTAGCACCCGGCGCTGGCTCAAACCGCGCCGATTCTTCCGGCCCGAGCGCCACCGCGTGTCCGCATTCCCCCGCTTGTGCAAGCTCCGCTTCCGCGCCGGCCAGCCAATGAATTGTATTTGAAATCAGCAGCGGAAAGGCGAGCCGGAGCGGGAGATCCGTTTCGGCGAGGTCAAAGGCGAACGCCGCGAGGCGCTGTTCGCCGCCGACTGGCTTGCGGCGCGCTCCTGTGACGATCAACGGGTGGTCAAACGAACAAAGCGGGCGAGTGAAACTCCACCCATCCGGCCCGCCTACGGAGCCGACCGGCGGCACAAGCTGCGCTGCGTGTAGAAAGTTGACGTCCCGCCACTGCACCATCCGCAACAGCGGGCTTTCCGGGTTGGCTTCAGTAACCAGCGGCTGATCGAGCGTCCCGCTCACCACCAGCGGGCCTGATTTAAGAAAAAGCGTGTTGCCGGGAACCTCGCTGAGGGTTGCCGGACCGCAGCCATCGAAGATCACCGCGTCAAACCCGCCGGCCATGGCGGGGACGAACGCGTCGGGGTTGAGCAGCTCGAATTGAACCGTGTTGTCGGCCGCGAGCAGCTTTTCCAAAAAGAAATTGCCCCCGGTCACCAGCAACACCCGGCAACGGTCGCTCGAAGGCAGCAGCGCATAGGCCGTATTGTCGAGCGCCAGCGCATCGTGCGTATCCAGCCGGGCCGTGAGCCTTCCGGCACCGCCCACGACCGTTGGCACAACCGGGAAAACCTGCGTCTTTTTCGCTCCCGGCGACAGATCAAATGCCTTCACATCCAGCAGAGCCCCCTCGCATGCGATTTCGACATTGCCCCGCACCGGCTTGCGTCCGAAATTGGCAAGCTCCAGCAGCAAATCCGCCGTCTGGGGACTGCCGAGTTGTGGACGCGCCGCAAACCGCGTGATGGCGACGTTATCCAGCCGGGAACCGACGGCAATGATTTGGGGGACAACGAGAGGCGCTGGCGCACCGGCCTGGCGCTCACTCGGTGGCGCTGCGGAATCGGTAAAGACCACGATTCGCCGGCTTCCTGGCCGGGTGGCAATAAGTTCCTGTGCAAGCTCCAGAGTCGGCCGGAGATCGCCCGCGGCATCGGTCGGCAAAAGCTGTCCGAGCTTCTCGTAAAGCGGGATCGGGTCCTCAACAAAAGGTGAAATGACCTGCGGCATTGGCCCGGCCAGCAGCACCGCCGTGCTTGACCCCTCCCGGATTCCTGCCAACGCCTGCCGCGCTGCCGCGATGGCTTTGGCAAATCGGGTTTGCCCATCGGGTTCAGTTGCCTGCATCCGGGCCCGGGCATCGATGACCAGAACCGTCGAACTGGCCTCGGCCAGCTTTGCCAAACCGGGCTTTGGCGCGGGGCGCGATAAGGCGAGCACCAGCACCAGCAAAATCAATAATTGAAACAGCAAGGAGAACCATCGGCGCAGTTTCCCGAACCAGGCCCGGTGCCGCTGTGTGCCCATGGCCCGCTGCCAAAACATGAGGCTCGAAACCGCGACCGCCCGCCGCCGCACCCGGCGCAAATAGAGCAGCACCAGTATCGGGGCGAGCACAAAGAAGATAAGCCCGATGGGATTGAGGAAGGTCATCGGGAGCTAAACAGTTTTGATATTGCGTTGTCGCGCTGGGGTGATCCGGCGCGCACTCCCAAAGCTGTGGAGCACCACAGCACTACAAGACGCTGGCGCGCGCTATGGAGTTCCATAAGGCGCGCCAGCGTCTTGTGGTGCGTGCGCTTCTGCGCCGCTTTGGGAGTGCGCCCGAACACAAGATCATCACCACCGTATGATGAGAACGCTTGCATCTATTTCACGATCCGCCGTTCTCTCATCACGCGCATCACCAGCTCCTCAAACGGCACTTCCGTCGTCGTCTGGATGAAGCCGATCCCGCGTTTCCGGCAGTTCGCTTCCACGTCGCCGACAAATTCCGCCATTGCCGTCCGGTAGCCCTCCAGCAGACGCCCGTCCGCCAGAACGTCGAATTCCACGCCGGACTCGGCTTCCACCAACCGCAAATCCTCCCCGACCGCTCCCGCGAGCGCCGGGTCCAAATCCGCCGGATCGAGCACCTGTAACGCCACCACCTCAAACTGCTGCTGGCGCAAAAACGTCAGCGCGTCCGCGGCTTCCGGATCGAACAAATCGGTCAGCACCAATGCCAGCCCGCGGCGTTTCAATTTGCGGGAAAACGACCGAAAGCACGGCAGCATAAGCGTCGGCCCGCCCGATAGCGGGACCCGCTTCAAAAAGTCGAGCACCGCGTGGAACTGCTGTTTGCCCCGGACAAACCCGAGATCGGCTCCGAGCCCTGTCCCGAAGGGAAAGAGGTTCACGCGATCCTGATTTGCCAGCGCGACATAAGCCAATGCCGCCGCGAGCCGCCGCGCATGATCGAACTTTGACAGCGCCCCCTCCGGCGCCCGGTCCGAAGTCCACCGCATCGAGGCGCTGCAATCCAGCAGAATGCTCACATGCAGATCCTGTTCCGCCTCGAAGAGCTTTACGAACAGCCGGTTCAACCGACCGAACACATTCCAGTCCACCGTTCGGAGGTCGTCGCCGGAGGTGTAGTTCCGGTAATCGGCAAACTCCATGCTCGAGCCCGTTTGTCGGGACCGGCGTTCCGCATGCTGCTCTCCCCGGAACACCTTTCGCGAAAGCAGGTAAAGCTGTTCCAGCTTGGAGAGAAATGCGGAATCGAAGAGGGAAGCGTCCACGGGGCGGGAGCTTAATCGTTGGCGTTCCATCGGGAAAGGCCTATTCGCGACCTGCGACCAGGATGGCCAACTCTCCTTACGCCACGTCCCAGGGCAAAAAAACCCAGCCGCCCGAAATGGGCGGCTGGGTAAGGTTAAGTCAAACTATGCGCTTGCGGCCTTAGTTGGTCGGGAACGGAGACCAGAAGGCTGTGTCAGCAACGTCGGAAAGAACTCCAAACGTCGTGGCGGAAATGCCGGGGACCGTATCCACTTTGAATCCGCCGGTGAACGCATTGCCGAACATATCTTTTCCACCGGAATTATAGAGCAAGGAGCCTTGCTTCAAGTAGGACTGTATGGCGGCCCAAGCAACCGCATCGCCGGCTTTCTTGTTGTTCTCGAGTGCGTATTGATCGATTGCCGCATCGATCAGGTGCAGTTCCTCCAAGGTGCGTGTTGCCTGGGAACGTTTACGGGCGCGCAGGGCGCTCGGAACTGCGATCGCCGCCAAAAGCGCGATAATCGCCACAACAATCATGATTTCAACGAGGGTGAAGCCCCCGCGTTTATTGAATTTCTGAATCATATATTTAGTGCAGTTGTTTTTATTTTGCTGATAATCAGCGGTGTCATATTTCTAAGTTCTTCCGAAATCTGCAAGAAAAATTTTCGCAGTAAAATTGCGTATATTATCAAAGCTGTTTTGATGGTTTTCCTCGATCACCAAACCGAAGGACGTCAAAGCCTTTCGGGGTAAAAAAAACCAGCCGCCTTTTTGGGCGGCTGATCTTTCAGACTGAGTCTCTTCAGACCTTATTGGGTCGGATAGGGCGACCAGAAGGATTTGTCGGCAACATCGGAAAGAATTCCGAACGTCTCAGCGGAAATACCTGGAACGGTATCTACCGCAAACCCGCCGGTGAACGCATTGCCGAACATATCATTTCCACCGGAATTGTAGAGCAAGGAGCCACTCTTCAAGTAAGGCTGAATTGCCGCCCAAGTAAGCGTATCGCCTTTTTTCTTGTTGTTCTCAAGTGCGTACTGATCGATTGCCGCATCGATCAGATGCAGTTCCTCCAAGGTGCGTGTCGCCTGGGAACGTTTACGGGCGCGCAGGGCGCTCGGAACTGCGATCGCCGCCAAAAGCGCGATAATCGCCACAACAATCATGATTTCAACGAGGGTGAAGCCCCCACGTTTATTGAATTTCTGGATCATATATTTAGTGCGTTTATTATTTGGATTGCTGAAATTTACCAGCACTCGTGATTTTTAGAACTCTCCTGCAAATTCGCAAGAGAATTTTGGCTAGCAAATGTGCGTATGTTAGAAAAAAGCGTTTTCGAGGGTATTAGAACAAGGAAGATTAAGAAATTGTAATTATTCGACCCTCGTTTCCAAACTCCAGACCGTGAGCTGCTGAAGGCCTCTGAGAATTATTTCACGTTTCCGACTCCGCAAATAGCGGCGTCGCCAAGTCCCGCAGAATCCCAAGGTTCATCACATCCTCGGCCATCTCTTTTCCCTTCGGGGTTTCCAGGACTTTCGGGATGGCCGCAAAGCGCAGATCGGTCATAAGGAACCGGAACGGCGCCAGCCCGATCTTCCCTTTGCCGAGGTGTTCGTGACGGTCCACGCGCGAGTTCAACGCGCTCTTCGAATCGTTGCAATGCACCGCCACGAGCCGGTGAAGGCCGATCACACGATCGAACTGCTCGAAGGTCTCGCGCGCCCCGGTTTCGGTGGAGAGATCATACCCCGCCGCAAACAGATGCGCGGTATCGACGCAGACGCAAAGCCGCTCAGGGGTGGCCGAGTGCTCGAAAATCCAGGCGAGCTGCTCAAACTTATGGCCGAGAGACGAGCCCTGCCCCGCGGTCGTCTCCAAGGCAACGCGCGTCTTCACCTTGGGCAAAGCCTTGAACGCAGCGTCCAGGCTGGCGGTGATCTGGGCCAGTCCCGCTTCTTCGCCTGCGCCCATGTGTGCCCCAGGGTGGAGCACCAGGAAAGGCAGCCCGAGCTGATCGGCGCGGGTGAGTTCCTCCGTAAGCGCGCGCAATGATTTTTCGAGAAACTCGGGATTCACCGCTCCGAGATTGATCATGTATCCGCTGTGGCCAAAAACCGACCGCAGTTCGCCCCGGCGCGGATGCTCAAGGAACGCCCGCAGTTCAGTGTCCGCAAACGGCGGGGCGAACCACTGCATATTGTTCTTCACGAAAATCTGCATGGCCGTGCAGCCGACCGACAGGGCGCGATCAATGGCCTTCGACGGGCCTCCGGCTATGGACGTGTGGGCTCCGATGAGCAACTCCGGGCTGTGGGCGGGCGGCTCGGATGCACGCGCGGAATCTTTAATCACGGTTTGGCCCTCCCGGTCTTGATCTCGTCAGCGCATCGCATTGTTTTGTTTTTTGACAGGATTAACATGATTTTCAGGATTCTCAGGATTTTGCCTAAAGCCTGCGGAGTCGGTTAGCCTCCGGTAATCTTAACCTAGAAAACGCAATTGGATTTCGCGCCAAGCTCGCAAAGGACGCCAAGACAGAGCTTTATGAGCTGAGGCGGGTGCGAAGGACGTCACCTTCAGGGTGAGCTTTGCCCCTTTTTCCCAACTTCCTCCCTTGGCGGACTTTGCGTCCTTGGCGCGAGGCTCTTCTGTCGGATTTAGGTTAATCCTGTAAATCATGCCAATCATGTAAATCCTGTCTAAAAACGCCAACGCCTCACCGCTCGCTTGGCGCGGCTCGTTGTTCATGATCCGGAAAAAACGCTTTGGGGATCCGCTTGAGCCGCCAGGTCGGTTTCGAGAGCGGATTGACGGCGGTGTATTCGAGCAGATGACTTACGGGATTCAGAAGCACCCCGGCCGTCCCCTGGGCGTTAAGCCGGACGGCGAAATCGATCTGGTCCTCAAGGATGAACAGCTTGCCGGCTCCGAGCATGGAGAATCCTCTGCCTTCGACCACCAGGTTGTCGGTTTGAATGATGCCGTCGCGCATGGCAAAATCGCAGGTCCCCTTGTGGGCGACGTTAAATCCGGTGCCCGGCAACAGCTCGTTCAGAATTCCCGAGAACGGCCCAAACATCGGGATCTCGAACACATTGCCCTCGGTCACCTTTAGTTTTCCAGAGCCTTTGATTTCCTTGGCCAGATCGTGTTTGCCGCTAAATACAAAGGAGCCGTCCAGTTTGCCTTTGGAGGTGTCGAAATCGAAATAGAGTTTGGTGAGGCTCGGGAAATCGATTTCTTCGGTGTGAACTTCGGCGGTGTAATCGCCTTTGGCGCCGATGAGGGAGATGTCCGCCGAACCGCGCGCCTTGCCGCCAAAGATCGCAGCCTCCAGCCCGTCGAGCTTGATCCGATCTCCAACGATGGAAACCGTTCCTTTGATTTTGGAAGCGGAGAGATTCTTTTTCAGAAAAACGTAGTCCATTCCGTTCGCGCCATCGACCTCGATCCGGAGTTGGTTGCGTTCCCATCGGCCATGCCTGCAATCGACGGAGCCATCGGCGGTCAAGGCAGGCCGACTCTTAAACCGATACGGCAGGACATGGCGGGCCAGTTCCCGGTTGAACAGGGTGAGGACGTCCGCAGGGATGAGCGTGGTCTTCACTCCCAGAAGTTGCAGCACCTCCGTGTTGAGGTCGAACATCACCGTCCCCGTTCCCACGCCTTCGGCCCGCTCCAGCTTGATGTCCCGGCACGTCAGGAGGTTTTCCTTCAAGCTGAAGTTGGTGGCCACCGATTTCATCGCCACGCCGCGATAGTGGCTCTCGCCAACGGTCAACGTTCCCTTCAAATCCATCGCTTCGAGTTGGGGAGAGGGACCGTTCCCCTCGAGATGAACGACGGGCGGCGTGCGAAATTCCGCTTCATCGAAATCTTTCGGGTGCTCGGGAAGCAGCGGGAGCAGCGCCTTCAAATCCATTCCGCTGTCGAGCGTCACCCGGAAATCTCCCGGTTTCTGCATGGCGCTCAAGGCCACGTTGCCGCTCCGGTGAGCGATCCGGGCATCATGCACAAACCATTGATCGCCCGCCCACGAGAAATCCGCGCTGGCGCTCTCAAACGGGATCGTTTTCACCGTGAACTCCTTGGCGGCGATCCGCCCCAGGATTTTCCCATGAAACTCACCGTCGAGCAAAGTGCCGTCCCCGCTCAACTCCAGGTCCGGAGGGGATTCGAAAGCGCAATCGTCGAGCAAATGGGCGAGCTTCGTCGCGCCGATCAATGCGGAGAGATCCAATGACGAACGGAGTTGCACCTGGGTCTCGCCGGTGGCAGGTCTGAATGTGCCGGAAGCATTCAGCGCCCCGCGTTCGTCGGTGAGCGCACATTGATCGATCCTCACCAGCCCATCTGCCAAACGCGCGGTTACCTGCACCGATTTGGCCGTATAATTGCGGTTGACCGTGAATTTTCCCGCTTCCAAAACCGCTTCCGCGAAAAGCCGGGAAGGTTGGGTAAAATCACCATCGACCCGAAGTTTCAGGATCGGGTTTCCCCCGGACAGTTTCAGGGCTTGGAGCATTTTGAGATAATCCCGTGCCTTCTGGGTCACGCCCGGCGAAGCCTGATCGTCCGGGGTGTCCGAGGTCTTCTGGAATTGCTCCGGATTAACCAGCCGGCCTGTGGCGCTGATATGCAAGCCGTCCACGTCGGCTTCCGCCTGGGCGATGTAAAGCTGGTGCGGTGGAAGCAGAATCCGGGCGTTGAGGGCGGAAACCGCAAGCCGCTCGTTCCCGGTGTTGCCGGGTTCCAGCGGCAGGGAGAGGGTGGCGTCGCGCAGGTCGATCGCGTTCAGAAACGACTCTTGGTGGACGAGGTTCGAGTAATTTATATCCAGGACAATCTCGTCGATATTGGCCAGCACCCTTCCATGTCGGCGGGCGGTCATCACCTTTACGTCCTTGGCCACCAATCCTTGCATCGGGTTCAACGTCAGCCGTTTGATGCTCACATTCACTCCGCGCTTTTCCAATTCCGCCATCAGCACCCCGCGCCATTTCTTTGAGAACCCCCGGGTGTTTACGTACCAAAGCGACCAGAGCACCGTCGCCACCGACAAGCAGACCGTAATCCAGAAGGCGCGAATCAGGAATTTGCGCAATCTGAACCATCGCTGCAGTGTCGGGAAGCCTGGAGATGTCGTTGCCGGTGTTGTCACTCGCCGGGATTTTAGAGCGAGGATGCGCCGGGGGCAATCCGGCATTATAGGGGAAGACGCGGAGACGCGGGGACGGGGAGACGCGGAGAAATCGAGCTCGTGTGCCCAGCCGCTTTCCGAGGGGGAGGGGAACGAAGCGGCAGGGATGCCGCTTCTACTACGGGCGAAGCGCGCACAGAGCTTGTTGGTGTCCCCTCCTCAGTAGAAGCGGCTTCCAGCCGCTTTCCGGGACGCACTGCTAACCCGCTCTCGCATTACAATCTCCGCGTCTTCTTCCCCGTCTTGTCGGGGCGCCTCTCTCACTGTATGAGTTCCAGCCCGCTCACTCATGCCCGCCATTTCCGAGATCATTCCGCCTCATCGGCCGTTGCTCATTCTTGCTCCCATGCAGGATGTCACCGATCTGCCGTTTTTGCGCCTCATGCACCGCTACGGCGGCGCCGATCTCTATTACACAGCCTATTTCCGGGTTCACCGGGACTCCCGGCCCGAGCGCCACATTTTGCGGGACATCGATGAAAACCCCACCGGCCGCCCGATTATCGCCCAAATGATCGGCGAAGACATCCCCTCGCTGATCCGGACCGCCAAGGCGCTCCAGCGCCACCCCGTCCTTGGGATCGACTTGAACCTCGGATGTCCGGCTCCGTTGGTCTGCAAAAAAAATGTCGGGGGCGGTCTCCTGAAGCAGCCCGGGCAGATCGACGCCATTCTGCGCGCCCTCCGGCCCGAGATTGGCGTGCAGTTCACGGTCAAAACCCGGATCGGATTTGAAGACCCTGACGAATTCGAGCGACTCCTGGACGTCTTTGCCGCCCACCAGGTGGATGCGTTCACGGTCCATGGGCGCACCGTGCGGGAACTGTACCGCAGCCAGGTTCATTACAACCGCATCCGGCAGGCCGTGGAGCGGCTCCGGGTTCCCGTTTTCGCCAATGGCAATGTTCATTCGGTGGAGGGGGCCCATCGCACGATCTGCCTGACGGGTGCCGCGGGGCTGATGATCGGGCGCGGCGCGATCGCCAACCCGTGGCTCTTCCAACAGATCCGGGACGACGCGGAAGGCCGGGTCCCCTTCCAGCCGACTCTACGCGATCTGCGTAGCTACATCGATCTCCTCTACGCCGAAACCCGCCTGCCGCACCTCGGCGAACGGCCCAATATTTCCAAGCTCAAAAAATACCTGAACTTCATTGCCCCGGGGATCGGGCCGGACGACGCCTTCTTGCACCGCGTCCGCCGGGTCGCCACGGAGCAGGAATTCTTTGCCCTTTGCGACGAGTATCTTGAGAGCGATGCGCCGGCGTTCCCGATCAATTGTTAGGGTTCCTAATTTCTTCACTTTCCCTATCGGCCACTCATGGCCATAGTAGAGGTATGTCGTTGAACATCGACCTGCACACACACTCGTTTTTTTCCGGGGATGGTGTGAGCAGCCCAGAAGAACTCATAGCGGCTGCTCGCCAGAAAGGCCTGCACGGCTTTGCGCTGACCGACCATAATACGTGTGACGGCATCGAATATCTTCTCGATCAGGGGCTTATGCGCGCGGACGGCCAGCCGGTGGACGGCTTTTTGATCATCCCGGGCGTGGAAGTGACCACCGCGGACGGGCACCTGCTCTGCATCGGCACGACGCTCCCCAATCTCAAAGGAATGCCAGCTTTGGAAGTGTGCCGCCGGATTCATGAACGGGGTGGCCTGGCGATTCCGCCCCATCCCTACGACCTCTTTCGCTCGGGGATTCGGGAGGCGGTGCTCGAAACCTTGGAGATCGATGCCCTGGAGGTCTTCAATGCCGCAACGGCCCTGGCCCGTTACAACGACAAGGCGCTGGAGTATGCAAAAAAACGCGGGTTGCCCATGACTGCGGGAAGCGACGCCCACCACGAATCGGCGATCGGGACGTCCCACACCATCCTGGCCACCGACGATTTTTCGGTGGAAGGGGTGTTAGCCCAAATCGTCAAAAGCAACGAACTGCACCAAAACTATCTCACTTTTCGCGACAACCTCAGGAAAACCTGGAACAACTGGCTGCGCCTGCGCCGGAGAAGACCGCCACGGTGGAAGAGCAAGTCGGCGAAGCCGTTGTAGTCGCTATGTTTGACGATCGGCGCGGTTCAAGAGTAACTTCCTCCCTCAAACATTTCCCCCACCTCTATTTTTCAGAACAATGCCCGATCCCGTCGCCGCTCCCATCCTTCAACTGATTGATCGTTGGGCGGGCGTGCCGGGCTGTTTGGCGCTCAGCCTATTGAACAAGGTGCTCGCTTCATCGATGGCCAGTCAGGCCTCGTCCGAGCCGCCCCGCAAAATCCTTTTCGTTAAATTTGCGGAGCAAGGTTCCACCGTTCTGGCGCAGAGCGCCATTCGGCGGGCCGGAGAGATCGTGGGCCCGGAGAACGTCTATTTTGTCGTGTTCGAGGAAAACCGGTTCATCCTCGACGTGCTCGGGCTGGTGCCGGAAGAGAACGTCATCACGATCTGCCGCGACACGTTTCAGGCGTTGGTGAAAGGCGCAATCGCGGCGCTGCGAAGGATCCATGAACTCAAGATCGATACGGCCATCGACATGGAGTTTTTCTCGAGGTCCTCGGCGGCGTTGACCTGGCTGACTCGCGCCCCCCGGCGTATCGGCTTCCATACTTTTTTTGGCGAAGGCCCGTACCGGGGCGATCTGATGACGCATCGGCTCCTCTATAATCCGTATCTGCACACGAGCCAGATTTTTCGCCAGATGGTCGAGGCAACCGTTCAAGACCCGGAGCAACTCCCGACCTTTGGCGTTATCCCGCCGGCGGTTGAGCCGCAGGAACCGGTGTTCGTTCCCCGGCCCGGTGAGGCCGACGAGGTCCGTCGCATTCTCTGCGAGGCGGCCGGCGGCGTCGATCCGAGCCCGTTGATTCTGCTGAACCCGAACGCCTCCGACCTCGTGCCGTTGCGCAAATGGGCCACGGAACGCTACGTCATCCTGGCCAAACGCCTGCTGGATCGCTTTCCCAACGCCTATATCGCCATGACCGGCGCGCCGAACGAGCGCGACTCCATCGTCAGCGTCGCCCAACAGGTCTGTTCGCCGCGCTGCTTTTCCGTGGCCGGGAAGACCACGCTCCGTCAACTGATGGTGCTCTACACGTTAAGCGAACTGCTGGTCACCAACGACAGCGGGCCGGCGCATTTTGCCGGGCTCACCCCGATCAACGTCGTCACCCTCTTCGGCCCGGAAACGCCCGCTTTGTTTGGCGCGCCCACTCCGCGCAACACGCCCATCTGGACGGGAATCTCGTGCAGCCCATGCGTCAACGCCTACAACAACCGCCAGTCACCCTGCCGCAACAACCTCTGCATGCAGAGCATCAGCGTGGACCGGGTGTTTGAAGAAGCGGTGCGATCGATGGAAGCGCGCGGGTTGCGGGCGAGCGGGCCTGATTCACTGAGGGAGACCATTTCTATACCTCGGGGACTACTCCGAAAATAGGATCGAAGCGGCAAGGATGCCGCTTCTACTGTGGAAGCGGCTTCCAGCCGCTCTCCGTCGGAGCACGCCAATTTTAAGGAAGATGACCTCTGGTTGAAGATGCCTTTTTGCCGGCACAAGACCCACGGCCCTCAGACGCTTGCAAATGAGATCAATCTCCTAACCGGGATAGCATTGCGGGGGATGTGGTCCCCAGCGCTTCACCAATGTCCTCATCGCGAGACCAAGGGGACCATGCTCGTTCACGGGTTCAAAATGGCACCAGTGTGCAACCGGCCTTTGCTTCCGTGTGTCTCTGCCGCTCCCCATCGAAACACTGCGCGCTCACAAAAACAACTTACTTCCTCCAAACAGACGGCGCCGCGCCGAGTGAGGTGCTCGTCACCAAGTTGTACTCGGTGACGCACCCATCTTCGAAGCTGTGCTTCGCGAACCTTCGCCGCGCCAAAGCGCCCCGGAACTCCACAGAGTCCGTCAATAAGCGCCTGCGCAGTGCGGTGGTCTAATACGCTCCGGACGCGAACGAAGCCAAGCTTCGAAGATGGGTGCGTTCCCAAGTCAAACTTGGGAACGGTGCCTCTCGGGCTGCTCCCACCACGCAGAGGCGCGAAACGCGGCGTATACTATGGGACGGCACGGAGTGCCATCCCCTGAATGCCTTCGGCATTCCCTGCATTCCGAGGAGCGCTCCTCGGAAATGCCTGATGTTTTCTACGCCTTGCCGTGGACGCGCGCGGCGACCTTCAGGCGCAACGCGTTCAGGTTGATGAACCCGGTGGCGTCGGACTGGTTGTAGGCCTGGGTCGGGTCGGCTTCCATCGTGGCGATGTGCGGATTGTACAGGCTCACCGGGCTCTTGCGGCCTGCGGTGATGATGTTTCCCTTGTAAAGCTTCAGCCGCACCACGCCGGTGACGTTCTTTTGGGACTCGGTGACGAGCGCCTGCAGCGCATAACGGTCCGGCGAGAACCAGAATCCGTTGTAAACCAGCTCGGAGTATTTCGGGATCAACGAATCGCGCAGGTGCATGACCTCGCGATCCATCGTGATCGATTCCACCTGGCGGTGCCCGAAGTGCAGAATCGCGCCGCCCGGGGTCTCATAGACGCCCCGGCTTTTCATTCCGACGAAGCGATTCTCAACCAGGTCCACGCGGCCGATGCCGTGTTTGCCGCCGAGTTTATTGAGCACTTTCATCACCCATAGGGGCGAAAGCTGCACGAGGCCGTCGGAGTCGAGCGCGGTTTCGCCGGTGTAGCCAAGCGAGGTAAGCACCTCGCCGATTCCGTCCAGGCTGATCCCGCGGCAAATGCCTTTTTCAAAAGAGAGTTCCACGTATTCGGGCTTGTCTGGAGCGTCTTCCGGGGAAACCGAAAGGACATACATGCCGCGAACTTCCGGGGCGCTCGCGTCAAACCACGGATCTTCCAGAATCCCGCTCTCGAAGCTGATGTGCAGGAGGTTGCGGTCCATCGAATACGATTTCTTGGCCGAAGCCGCGACGGGGATCTTGTTGGCCTCCGCGAACGCGATCATCTCGGCGCGACCGGGGAACTGCTCCCGGAAGCGCTCCTGCCGCCAGGGGGCGATGATCTGAAGCTCCGGCGCCAGGGCCGCCGCGGAGAGTTCGAAACGGACCTGGTCATTGCCCTTGCCTGTCGCACCGTGGGCCACGGCGTCGGCGCCTTCGGCGCGGGCGATTTCCACCATCCGCTTGGCGATCAGCGGGCGGGCGATGCTGGTACCGAGAAAGTATTGGTTTTCGTAAATGGCTCCCGCCTGAATCATCGGGAAGATGAAATCGCGCGCAAACTCCTCACGCAGATCATCGATGTAACACTTTTGGGCTCCGGTGGTGAGAGCCTTTGGTTCCAGTCCGTCCAGTTCCTCTTCCTGACCGACATCCGCGCAAAACGCGACGATTTCGGCGCTGTAGGTCTGCTTAAGCCACTGGAGAAGAACGGACGTGTCCAGTCCGCCGGAGTACGCGACGACAATTTTCATAAGGGGGTGAATTAATCACCAACCGGGCGTAAGGCCAAGCAATTCCCACGGGGGGCAGCAGCGATGCGGGAGAGGCGGGGAAAGGAAGACGCGAAGAAAGGCTTACGCGACCACGGTGGGAATGGGACTCCGTGCCGTTCGGGGCTCCTGAAAAAAATCACTCCGCCTCGGGCGGCACAAATTTCCCCAGCGGCCTCACCAAGTTCGCCGGGAGGGGGCGGACGCGCTCGACGATCCGTTCTGCCAACGGGGAGCCGGTGGTGTAACCGGCTGCCATCATTTCGAGTTTGGCATCGAGATTATCGATATAATGCAGCGTGATCGCCTCGGGGGTCTTGGGAAACACGGGCGAGCCGAATTCCATCTCGCCATGATGCGCGGCGATGAGGTGGATGAGATGGTTGCGAACATCGTCGTTGGAGGGACGGAGCCCGGTCCAGGTGCCGGCTTGCTCGGTGCCCATGAGTTTGCGCCAAAGCATGTTGACCACTTCGATTCCGATGGTGATGTGGCCCATCAACTCGCCGCGTTCGTCGAAGGGCATGGTGAAGCCGCGCGCCTCCGGGCAATTCTCCCAAAGTTTGCCGATGTCGTGAAAGAGCACGCCGGTGATGAGGAGGTCGCGGTTGAGTTCCCGATAGACTTCCGCCAGGCAGGCGGCCGACCGGATCATCTGCCCGACATGCTCCACCAACCCGCCGCGACGGGCATGATGGTAGGTGCGCGCCGCCGCCGTGCGCCGGAAACGATCCCCAAACTCGGCCAGAAAGAGTTCGCTGAGCGCGCGCAATCGGGGATCGGTCATTGTGGCGATCGCGTTCAGGATGGCCTCGAAATCCGAGAGCTGCTTTTCCCGAAGAGCCTTTGGACCGCCGAGCAAAATCTCGATCTCGTCTTCAGCCAAGGCCCGACAATTCCAGCGCTTGGCTTCCACACCAAAGGCGGGATGATTGGAAAATTCCCCCTCGACCTCCAGGAAGGCTCCCGCCGCGAGCGCCGCGCACACCTCGAAGTTCGGGGAATCGCTCCACGCGCGCAGCGTGATTTTCCCTTCGGCATCGGCGACGGTCAGTTCCCAGAACGGCTTGCCTTCGCGGGTCAGTTTTTCCGAGGAGGAATCGACCTGGGCGTGCACCCGCGCTTCGACGCGTCCGTCCAGGGCCGCTCGCTTGATTGCGGGGATTGTGAGCAATTCCATACAAGGGATTTACCCGCGATTCCGGGATTTTGCGACAAGGAAAAGTTAGCGAAAGAATGGAAGGCAGGGGTTGTTGATGTGGGGCCACAAAAAGTCAGAGGAAAGCCCGGCGCCGGAACGTGCGGTGCTCAGGTGTATAGTTTCCCCGACGAATGATCCCGGCAAGGCACGCCGCCGGGGGCGGGACTAGCTCAAAATTCAGTGGTTGCTTCGAAGCGCCCCCAAAGGCGGTGCGGCAGTCCTCTAGGAGCACTACAGCGCTACAAGACGCTACCGCGAATCAGAGGGCGTTGGGTGCCGCGCACCAGCGTCTTGACCGCTTTACCGCGATTAGCGGTTTCCCCAAAACGGAGCGGAGCGAAGTCACAACGCGGAGCGCCGAGGCTTTGCGGGTGATAACTGCGTGCGGTCTTCCGCCGGCGGTTCTATTTGGAGCGGCTCGTTTTCGTCCGGCTCATCTTCGTCTTCGAGTTCGCGCCGCATCCTGAGCGAGAGCGACGGGCGCAAAAACCCGTACAAAAGATAGATGATGAAGATGACTGCGGGCATCCACATGTAGTTCTGCACCGTGAAGACCAGGAGCAGAATGATAATGAGAAACTTGGGAATCGACTTCTTCGTCCGCCAGTTCAACGCCTTGAAGCTTGGGTATTTGAACCGCGAGAACATCATGAACGAGAGAAACAGCATCAGCACCAGCAAGAGGTATTTCCAATTGCCCAGCTCGCGATCGTTCTTCTCGAACCAGAGAATGAAGAGGGTGACCGAGGAAATGACGCCTGCCGCGGCGGGGATGGGGAACCCGCGAAAATCCTTGTCGGCGCCGCCGCCCTTTGCCGCGATGCAGTTGAAGCGGGCCAGGCGCAGCGCGCCACAGACGAGGTAAACAAACGCCACCACCCAGCCCTGCTGGAAATCCTGGAGAACGATTTTGTAAAGCAGCAGCGCCGGGGCGACGCCAAAGGAAATCACGTCGGCCAGGGAATCGAACTCGCGGCCGAACTCGCTTTCGTGGCCACCGAGCCGTGCGAGCCGTCCGTCGAGCAAGTCGAAGATGCAAGCAGCCAGGATGAGCCAGATCGCCTGATGGAACTGATGGATCGGGTCGCCTCCTTTTTCCTGGAGCAGCGTGCCTTCCAGAATTTGCAGCGTTGCCGCGAACCCGCAGAACAGGTTCCCCGCCGTCATCAAATTGGGCAGCAGGTAAATCTTGGGAGATTCGTCTTGGCTGGGTGAACTCATGGCAATTAGTGGAGCCGGGCAATGATGGTGACGCCGCCTTCGACGCGATCCCCGACTTTCACGGTGATCTCGGAGTCGAGCGGGACATAAACTTCCGTGCGGGAACCGAACCGGATCATCCCGAAGCGTTCGCCTTTCTTGAGGGTGTCGCCCACCTTGGACCAGCCGACAATGCGGCGGGCGATGGCGCCGGTGATCTGGCGCACCACCACGGTGACCTGGTTATTCTGGAACGCCCAGGTGCGGAAGGCGTTCAGGCGCGAGGCGTCCGGATTGCGGGCGTCGAGGTATTTGCCGACATACTCGTGCGTGAAGGTGACTTTGCCGTCGATGGGCGCCTTGTTGGTGTGGACGTTGAACACGGACAAAAAGATGGCGACCCGCTTCATGCGGATCTTTGTGACCTCGGGCTCTTCCATTTCGGCGATTTCGGCGACCACGCCATCGGCGGCGGCCACCACCGCTTTTTGATCGACGGGGGTCACGCGCTCGGGGTCTCGGAAAAAGTAGAAGGTGTACAAAACCAAGAGCACGCCCAGGACGCTTAGCCAGGGGCGAACCCACCACAGGCAACCGGTGAGCGCGAGCAAAACCGCAAAGATCCAACGTGCTTCCCAAAGAGTTTGAAATCGCATAAGCCGGTGAAGCATAAGCGGCTCGGAGCCACGGGTAAAGCCCGCTCTGCTGGGTTAAAAATCAGAAATTTCCGAGGCTTGCGTGGCCGGTTGACTCCCCCGGAGTTTCTCCCGGCCAGAAACCGGCGATTTTCGATTTCGCATTGCAGACCTTCACAATACAGTAGAAAAGAACCCCGGCGCGCCAGCGTCCACCCCGCATCCATGGAACCACCTTTATCCCAGCAAAGATTCCGTCCGAATGTCGCAGGCATTATCCGACACGCCGACGGGCGCATTTTGATTTGTGAGCGCGTGAACATGCCGGGGGCCTGGCAGTTTCCCCAGGGCGGAATGAACAAGGGCGAGACCCGGGAGGAAACTTTGTTGCGGGAGATCGAGGAAGAGCTTTCGCTTCGACCGGGCGACTATCGCGTGCTCACCAGCCGGGGGCCTTACCGCTACCTTTTCTCGAATGGACGCCGGAAAAAGGGGTACCACGGACAGGAACAGTATTATTTTCTGGCGCTCCTGACCGCACCCGATGCCCGGATCAAGGTGGAAACCGAGCATCAGGAATTCCGGGCGGTTCGCTGGATCAGGCCAGAGGAGTTTGAACTCGCGTGGCTGCCCGATTTCAAACGGGAGGTCTATCAAGCGGTGCTCCGCGACTTTTTCGGGCTGGAGAAGATGTGGGTCGCGTAACGGGCCTCAATGCTCCGCCGCCCGCCGACCCGCCAGAGCGCAGTAAAGCCGCAACGGACCATATTCGAACTTCCCGGCCAGCAACTCCTTTGCAGCGCCTACATTGCCAGAGGTCTGCTGGAGCGTGGCGGCGATTAGGCTCTGGTCCTCGGCACTGAAGAACTGCTCCAGACGCAACGCTTCGCCCATCTCCACGGCGCTCGCGAGGTGGCCGTAAATGGTCCCCGGCACGAGCGAACGGGCTTTGGCGATCTCTTCGGGCTTCAGCCCGGAATGGAAGAGCTTCAACGATTCGCGCATGGTGTCGTTCAAGCCCGAGCGCGGACGAGCTTTCGGGGTCGTGAAGGAATCTTCGAAAATCTGGCGCGGATTGGAGCGCAGGTAGGCCACGATCTCCTCAATGAAAGGCGCCGAAAACTCCGCGAGTTTTTGGCGGCCCACGCCCGAGATGCGGGCGAAGTCGGCTTCGTCCTCGGGATATTTGTTGGCCATTTCCCGCAGGGCCACGTCCGAGAAAATGATGTAAGCGGGAACGTCGCGCTCGTCGGCGATGCGCCGACGTAGGGTGGTCAGCCGATAGAACAGTAACTCGTCGCACGGAATATCCCCGCTGCGCTGGTGCGTGTCGGGCTTCGGCGCGACGGCCTTGGTCAGCATGATCTTCTTGCGTTTCGTGAGCGCCTCGCGGCCCGCCGCCGTCAGCTCGATCTTGGTAAATTTCTCGGTCGTTTGCGTGAGGAATCCGAGCCGGACAAGTTCGCGGGCGATGCCCTGCCACTCGGAGCGCTTGATCTCCTTGCCGATGCCGTAGGTGGAGATTTCGTGATGCCGCCATTTGCGAACCGCTTCGGTGTCGGCGCCGGTGAGCACTTCGATGATGTGGTTGAGGCCGAATCCAAAACTCGGGCCGGTTTTTTCTCGAATCCGGTACACGCAAGAGAGGAATTTCTGTGCGGCGAGGGTGCCGTCAAACGTCTCGCGTGGAGACATGCAGTTGTCGCAGCCGTCGCACTCGCCCTCCGGCCAGTCTTCGCCGAAATAACGCAGCAACGTCACGCGCCGGCACTCCGAGGATTCGGAGTAATGGACCATCTGCTGCAACTGTTCGCGGGCGATCTTCTGTTCGCGAAGGTTTGGCTTTTCGTCGATGAACCCAGTTTGCTTGATCACGTCTGCCGCGCTGAAAAGCAAGAGGCACTCGCTGGGGAGGCCGTCGCGTCCGGCTCGCCCGGTTTCCTGGTAATAGCCTTCGATGTTCTTGGGCAGATCGTAATGCACCACATACCGGACGTTCGGCTTGTTGATCCCCATGCCAAATGCAATCGTCGCCGCGATCACGCGCACTTCGTCGCGCAGGAACAGTTCCTGGTGGTGGGTGCGTTCCTTGGCGGTGAGGCCGGCGTGGTAGGGAAGCGCCTTGATGCCGTTTTCGTTCAGCCGCTCAGCCACGCTGTCGGCGGCCTTGCGGCTGAAACAATAGACGATCCCGCTCTCATTGCGCCGTTTGCGAACGAACTCAAAGAGCTGGTCGTACGGCTTCGACTTCGAAATGACCCGATAGGTCAGGTTCGGCCGGTTGAAGCTCGCCACATAAGTGTGCGGGGTTTTCAACCGCAATTGTTTGATGATGTCTTCGCGCACCCGTTCGGTGGCCGTCGCGGTCAACGCCATCATCGGCACGCCGGGAAAATGATCGCGGAGCGTGGAAATCTGCCGGTATTCCGGCCGGAAATCGTGGCCCCATTCACTGATACAATGCGCCTCGTCGATGGCAATGAGACTGACATTCCACTTCTTGAGGTCCTCCAGCATCCCGGAAAGCATCAGCCGTTCGGGCGCTGCGTAGAGCAAGCGATACTCGCCATTGTGCAGCCCGCGCAGGCGTTTGCGGCCCTCGCCGGCGGCCAGCGCGGAGTTAAGGAAAGTGGCCGGAATGCCGCTGGCTTGCAACGCATCCACCTGATCCTTCATCAGCGAGATCAGGGGCGACACCACGACCGTCAGCCCCGGGGCCATCAGGGCAGGAAGTTGAAAACAGAGCGATTTTCCGCCGCCAGTGGGCAGCAGCGCAAAAACGTCCCGTCCCGCCAGCGCGTCGAGAATGATCTCTTCCTGAAGCGGTCGGAACGCGGAGAACCCGAAATATTGCTTCAGGGTGTTTAACAACGGCTCTCTCATCTGAGGACATCTTGGAATAATATCCGGCCCCGCTCAATCACGATTCTTACCATCTTCCCCTCTCTCCTGTGGCTGCGGCGCTCTGTCGCCGCCGGGAGGGCGTGTCGATGGCTCCAAGGCCACCACATCGCCGCCCCGACTGAGCGGGGCGGCTACAGGGGCGATACTACTCCGCCCCGCCAAACAGATAACCATCCCATTCCGGCGGCAACTGCGAGGTCTCCAGCCCACTTTCGATCCGCCCCTCAGCCGCGGGGTCAAACTTCGTGGTGGTGCCGTAAACCATGATAACGTTTTCGCTGCTTTCCGCCCGCATGGCGTGGGCGACCCCTGCCGGGATCAGCACCCCTGCGTTATTGCCGCCCCGGTGATTGTCGCCATCCACGATGAACCGCATGATGCGCCGCGGCATCCCCACTCGTTCGTCCACGAGGATCATTTCCACGGTCCCCTGAACGAAAAACATGGCGTCCCACTGCTCCAAATCGTACGGACGCAGGGCCACGTTGCCCGGTTCCTCAACGTAAAGCCGGCGGAACCACTCCCCGGGCTGCACCCCTCCGGGGATATGCGGCGGATGAATGTGAAAACCTTTGGCGCTGCCCGCCCAAAGCGTGGCGGTCGCCCACTGCTTGGGCCAGACGTTTACCTTGGCAAGCGGCCCTTCCTCCTGCCGCGCGAACTCTCCGAAAAACCCGCGATGTCTCTGCGGAAAAATCCGGCGTGGGAACAGCTCCACTCCGGGAATCCAGTTGGAAACCAGTTCGGCTCGATCGGTGGCAAGCAGTTCCTCCACCTCCACTCCCGTGCTGCCGAGGCGTTGCGCAAGCGATAGTTGTCGATAATTGCGCTGGGTCAGCCGTTTGGCCGCTTCGTCACGCAGACCGTTCCAAGGGTTATTCATTGTCCGGTACGCTAAACGAGCAAACCGTGCGGTGGCAAGTTTTCCCCG
>SESA01000555.1_pt1 | contig 23526 bp, 21 predicted proteins | sample 3171451 | NCBI WGS metagenome assembly SESA01 (sample SAMN06051862, study PRJNA518727) | freshwater metagenome | biome: subpolar coniferous forest; feature: holomictic lake; material: water; isolation source: holomictic Lake 227, 8 m depth | place: Canada: near Kenora, Ontario | collected...
TAAAGTGTAGATAAGCTACGCACGTCCTGTGCGACAGCTACAGCGCTTGTTGACACCTCGTCTGTCAATGCTCTTCTTTCCCAGCACTGCAAAGACAAAAATCGCCGTTGATTGCGGTCTGTCACCTATACCTTAGAGTCTGTGAAGTATTGGCTTATTAGATCACACACGACCGGAAGGTCTTCAGGCCTTGTACATGTGATATTATTTCTGCGGAAATAATTCTCAATGGTGTTGCTTGACGCTCCTTGGAACAACCGTGCCTGCGTGCATAGAAATCGCTTGATTTGTTCACTCGGATTCAAACCAGAGAGGCTCTTGTCAACATCAAACACTGCTATTTTCCAGTTTGTATTTGGAACCGCATCATAGCTTTCATTCCCCAGATCTGCGGCAATCACGCCTTCAAGCAAACACCAACCACGGTCATTCGCCGACTTGTCCCACGCAATAAGAACATGTGATGACCTCATCAACTCCGGGAGTCCGTGAAGCTCTTCGTCGAATCGATTCTTTTCCAGAACTGTTCCGAATGGCCGCTGAGGCATGGACGAATAATCGTACCACACTCCCACTTGTTTCAGTACAGAGCTGACTCGGCTGATCGATTCGTGATCGAATGTCAAAAGCGGGAAATTCGTCAGTAGCCAAGCTTCGAGGAGTACTTCCATTGTGTGCCCTGGCCCTTCGAACCATTCTGGGTCCTCGTCGTAGCCCAGTTCTCTGAGCTCTACATTGCGAATCGCCGCTTCGAGTCGGGCATTCACCCGCACTTCTGGCTCCTTGTAGAAGAAAAACTGCGGCCAGATACCTTTGCTTAACGCGGTGGCCTCAACAAGGAATCGGATCACAATATGCCTTTGACTTTGGTCTGGATCAGGCTGGTCGCTCGTCATCCAACGGTGTGAGACGAAAAGAGGGATAGGCGGTCTTTTCGAAGAGACCAACCTTGCCGCAACTGCGGCCTGATGCCGAGGAAAGCCCTCGAATCGCAATAACTGCCTTACAGAAATCCAGTTCATAAGCGCTTATTAAAAATTAATTCCATAATCAATCCTCTTGTGGCTCGCTTATGAGACTAATGAGTTCCGCTGTGTTCCATGCGCATCTCTGATTCAATAAGGGCGACGATGTGTGAGTTCGGCTCAACACATCGGGCTTCCTTGAGGAAAGCAAGAGCCTTCTTCATGTCTCCATGTGAACAGTAAAATAGGCTAAGAACCCCGAGAAGCCAAGATTGGTTCTTGGTGTCCAGGTGCTGTTTCTGGTCATATGCTTTCTCAAGAAAGACAACCGCAGTTCGCTCATGATCATCCGCAGTCCCCCGCAGCAGTTGTCGTTGAGGGTCTATCCCTACACTGGAGGCCCCAATTCCAGCTGCTTGGAATTGGTAAAAGTGCCCCATTGCGAGATTGATTCGCGCGGATTCCGGATTGACCGCCAAGGCATCTCGATAGGTCGCTAAGGCCTCCCTATCTCGTTTGCATTCCTCATAGTATCCGGCGAGTGTTATCCAACTTGCCTCGTGAAATCTATCGAGTTCAATAGCATGTCTTAGATGCCGTTCAGCCGTTTCAGTTTGGCCGCTTCTATGAACACAGACCCCTCGCAGCCTCCAGTACTCTGGATCGTCCATGGTCTGAGATTCCAAAGTATCGAGTGCCTTGAGCGCTTCCATTGGTTGACCTCTCTTGAGTGCATCCAAAGCTGCTTGGTACCGCAGTCTGTCATTATCGAGGACTGTCATGTGGGACTCCTTCGCTTTCACTTGTTTTGACACCTTCCAGAACAACGCCCAGTCTGGTTGTGGGCTGGCTTCTCGGGTAAGCATGCCAACATCGTTTAGACTGCTCTGCCTAACTCTGAAAAAGTAGACAACTCCATCCTGTATAAGAACGCAGATACCTGATGGCTGCGGCTGTGGTTCATCCTTAAGTAATTCAGGCCAGTAGCGACCTCCTATCTACAGACAAGATATTGCTGAAGTACAGCAATAAAAATCTATCCGCAGAAGAATTCCCGTTTTTTGTTCAAAATGCCGGATTGTGTACGTCGAGGAGGTAGGCGGCGAGGTCGAGGCCCTGGGTTCGGTCGGCTGGGGTGGCTCGTTTTCGAGGATGGTGGATACGGTGACGTTGGGAAGAGTGGCGGCAATGGTTTGCCATTTTCACAGGTTCAGAGATCAGGGTAGAGTTTTATCTGGCGGTGAAGGAGCGGGAGAGGGCGGGGGGGCAGTTCTGGAAGCGGCGGATGAGGGGGGCGCAGGGCGAATGAGTATATTATATTGCTCGCCAGTGCGCAAGAATTGACCTGTTTGATAAGGGGAGACAGCCGGGTGATGAGCTTGGCTTATTTGCTGGTTTTTGGTTTATTCTTGCGGTGTTATTGTTGCTATTATGTTGTTTTATGGATTACTATATTTTTATAACTGATAAAATTATAGATAGATAATTGCTCTACTGTATTTTTTTGTATTGGGAAGTGACATGTCAGAGGTAAAGGCAAGTTTGTTTATTTGGCAGTTGTTGACATGAGAGTTAACTTCGCTTATGTTGTTAATCAGATTTTATAAGACAGAATCGGGGCAGAGCCCTGTGGAAGATTTTTTACGCTCATTTTCTGACAAGGAGTGACAGAAAATCTCTTGGGTGCTGACATGGGTCAGGGAACAGCAATTTGTTCCTCGGGAATATTTTAAAAAATTTCAGTGTACGGATGGTCTCTGGGAAGTACGCGCCGGTTTTAGCTTAATCCGTTAAAATGAGTTAACGGCCCCGGAGTCGCGAGGCCCCGCCAAAACGGGGCCTCGCGACTCAGAGCGTGAGTCAGCTCTGCGAGTAGGTGTGGACGCTGTTGGCGGCTGAGGGGAGATAGTTGACTCCGAACCAGCAGACCAGAAGCACCACAAAGGAGAGGGCGAGGTACCATTGCAGTTTGGCGCGGTCAATCTTGTAGCGCCAGGCGTGGAGATAGCCGAGGTAGGCGAGCCAGGAGAGGAAGGCCCAGGTCTCCTTTGGATCCCACGTCCAGTAGTGGCCCCATGCCTCTTTTGCCCAGAGCGCACCAAAAATTAGACCGAACGAGAGCAGCACAAAGCCAAGCAGCGCCAGGTAGTGCGAGACCGACTCTCCGGCAAGGTTTTCCTTTTTCCTCACCTGGAGGGAGACGTTGTGCAGTGCGGTAAGGGAGGAGGCCGCAAGCAGGACGTAGCCCACCAGATAGACGATAACATGCGGAATAAACCAGGGGCTTTGCAGGGCTGGCATCAGTGTTTTATCGAACACTTCGGGATGGAGCATGTTGATGCCGAGAAAAAAAGAGGCCAGCGCCATGCAGTAGTATTTCAGCCACCCTATTTTCCAGCGAAACTCAACCAGCAGGCCGACAAGCGGAATCAGCGCGGCATACCAGAGTCGGGTTTCGCCAAGCGTTCTGAGCGGCGGACGGTCGAGCAGTAACCAGTAAGATGTGATAAAGGCACCCATGACCAGTGACCCTCCCAGCGAAAAAACAAAAGCTGGAGCTTTCAGCGCCGGAGTTTTTTTGCCTAAAATGCTCAGCAGGGAGCCAATCGCCCAGCAGAGCATGGCCACTATGGCGGCGGTAGTAAAATTAACGCTCATGATGCACCCTCTGCTCGTTTAATGCCATTCCAGAAAAAGAGTATGTTCCCTGCCATAATCATAAAAAATCCAAGATAGACTGCTGGTAACCAGGGGTCATGGATCACCTCAATAATGCTGTACTGCGACCAGCGTCCAGCCTGGTTGTCGTAGCTCATCTGGTAAATTTTCCATCCCATAAAGGTGATGGGATGGTTCACCTCAAGGGTCGCCTTTGTCTGTGTTCCCTCTCCATCATGCACCGTTACCTCCGAAAGGAAGGCTTTGGGTGCTCCTGCCGTCATGAGCAGGACGAGGTTGCCAGAGGGTAGTGCCCAGGGTTTCAGCATGGGGCTGCCCGTGCTGATCCACCCCTCGACGGGGGCAGCGTCGCTGCTGATCTTCACCTTTGCAAATGCAATTCCGGCAGTGCGGTCTGCTGCTTCGGGTGTGCCGTTTTTTCCGGGGAGCGCATAAGGGATAACGTCGAGCACTTCAACGGTAACGCCTTTCCATGAGGCTTTTACCCCCTTTTTCACAAGGGTTGTTGCCTTTGAGATCTCCTCAAGGGGTTGACCGCTCCGGGGATCAAACAAAAAGAGTTGTGGTGGATACTCTTCAAGCGAAAAGTCGTGCAGAAAGATTGAAAAAGGGAGCTGCTGCGGTGTTTCGCTCTCCATGGAGTAACCGAGGTTGCTCTCCTGACCCTCATCCACCTTCATAACAAGGCGCTGCAGGTCGGGAGCGCCAAAAATTCCGCATGACAGCGCGATCCAGAAGCCTGCATGAAAGAGTATGAACTGGATATTCTGCACCTTGAAGGGCACCAGTTTCCACGAGAGCGAAAGGCCAAGATTTGCGAGAAAGAGCAGGATGGTGAGTGCAAAGGGCCAGCTTGAGAAGATTTTGTTAAGTCCGAGCAGGGTGGTCAGTGAGCCTGGAGCAACCTCTGTCTGCGGTAGAATACCCCCAATCAGGGAGAGGAGCGCAATGGCAAAAATAAGGCAGAGACCAAGTGGAATTCCTCCCAGCCATTTGACAAAAGCGTTGTTCCTGAATGCAAGCCCTGCGCTTATGACGGCAACTGCGAAGAGGCCAAGAAAGAGTGCGTTGTAGGGTAAATGGGCTTGGGGAACACCGATGCCCAAATCGGCATATTGCACGGCAAAACCAGCAATAACGACGACTGCCGTAAAAAGAGAAGCCTCTCTGAACTCCCAGGGAGGATGAAACAAGCGACGCGGGATATCCACCATAATAGAGTACCTGTTGGAAAAAACCATGTTATTAATAATGAAGAGTAACCGACAGTTGAAACCATTTTCAGCCTGCCACTGACCAAACGCGCCACTGCGCGACTGCGACCGTTGTCATTATACCAGAAGCGTCCTCTATTCGTTCATCTCTCAAAAAGTGTCAAGGGGGGTGAGATACCTCCATACACTCTCTTTTTCAGGAAAATGGAACATCCCTTTCCGGCGCACAAAATATAAGAGAGCGAGCAGTGTTTCACAAACAACAATTGTGACCATTTTTCTGATGGGAGCATCTTAACTCCTATCGATGCCGAAGTAGTCTCAGTTTGGGTGTTACATTATTATTTTCTATCTTCGAAAAGATTTAACCAAAAAGTCTAACACAAAAGCTGACTTTTGCACCCGTCGGGGTAAGTTTTTTTTGTCGTTGAAATCCCCTCTTTTTTATATTCGGCGTTCATCTCTGTCGCGACACTATTAACAATTGTTAGATAACTCTTGCTTGTAATGGGCTGGACTACGTTCTACGTACCTCCTTTTCTCTTGTAAAGAGGCTCTTTTTTTCATTTTTTTAACATTAAAAAATTGGAAAATTAGATTTTTTTAGATAAAATCGACTATGCTGCATTTTTCGGGCTGTTATTCAATGTTTGGTTGACTAACAACGAAGGGCAGTTTCACCCGGGGATTTGCTCTACGATGCACTTCCTTGTTTTTTTATACCGTTGTTGGCAAAAAAAGACAATTCAATTCAATCAAAAACATGGAGTAGTCGGCTTATGAAAAAAACGACATTTGCAGGGATTGTATCGCTCTGTATGGTTCCGGCTCTTTTCTGGAGCACAGAGGGTTCTGCAATACCCTCCTGGGCAAGAAAGTATGGGGTATCATGTTACATGTGTCACTCTGCCATGCCGCAGAGGAATGCTGTAGGTGAAGCCTTCAAGAACAACGGCTACCGCATGCCGGCAAACGCTGAAGAGGCTTTTTCCAAGCAGAAGAACGTCAAGATTGGCACGGCTGACTGGTCAAAAGGGCTTGCTACTCCTGTAAGCGGCTCTTTTCCACAGTTCGATCCATTGAGCATCATTCTCTCTGGTACCCTTGTGCGCTATGCAGAGGCGACGCACACCTCTACTGGTGCTGTGAAGTCCAAAGAGGAGATCGTTTATAACGCACCGAATACCGCAGCTCTCTTTTTTGGTGCCACCATCGGCGACCACATCTCTGTTTTTGGTGATGTTTCCGGATTTGGCGGTGGAACTGTAGAAACAGATTCAGACATCGATAAAGATGCAACCACAACAACGACTACCTCGACATCTGTTGATACGCAGGTTTCCTGTAACATCAGGGCGGTCTACCAGTTCTCACCCGGCTTCAATCTTGCTGTTGGTAACAGCTACAGCCCTGCGGGCAATTCTGCATGGAACGGCACAGGCATTGGTGGCGTTGTGAACGTCAACAGCCTTCTTCCTGCCCCGGTAACCTATGTCGAGCTGAACTTTACCAGAGGTGAGACAGGTGGCTACTCTCTCGTTGCAGGTGCCAGCATGGCAGCCAAAACGACGACTCCTATCGTTGCAACAGTGAACAAGCTTGACGATATACTCTATCTTCGTGGAAAGGTAAAGCTCTTTGGTGCAGGCTTGCTCAGCGGTGCCAATGGTGAGTTTGGAAACCAGTACAATGGTCTTGACAATCAGGTTGTACTTGGTGCAGGACTCTCTTACTCACATAATTACAAGACTCACGATGCTGTTTCGAGCGTTGTACCAGTAACCGGCTTTGGTGGAGCCTATGCTGGGGAGACCCTTGTCTATGGTGTTGATGCCCAGGCAGTCCATAACGACATCCTCGTTGGCGCAGCATACAGCCGTGACAGGGATCTGAAACTGAATAACTTCAAGATTGAGGCGGGCTACTTTATCTATCCCTGGCTCTTTGCGAAGGTTGGTTACTCAGATATAGCACAGGCTGGCAGCAAAGGTACCTATAGCGAGCATCAGCCGACGATTGTGCCTGCTATTGCCTGGTTTGTTGCTCCGAACATCTCTTTGACGACGACCTACACCCATTTCACAAAAGAGAGGGTGAAAGATCCAGTGACCGGCGATACCAACCAGGATACGGTTGCTCTTGCTGTCAGGGCTGGTTTCTGATCACTTGCTGACCTGGTTCTCCTGAGCTTTTTGGGAGAGTCTGTTTTTAGAGAGGCTTGTTCAGTTTGAATGGACAAGCCTCTCTTTTTTGCTTATTCTTCTCTCAATGGCTCACCTCTTCACGGTTTACTGCTTTTTTAAGTGATTTTTAAGCCTTGGCTAATAGCGTTTTAAGGTTTTTTTTCGTAGAATTGGAGTTCAAAAGAACATCCGGGATGGGGCTGCGGTGTATCCGTTGCGCGATAACCGGTTCTCTATCGCTCATTTCTTAATCAAACCTCTATGACTATGGTGATTTTTCAGAAAAAAACTTTCCGGACGTTGCTCTTTGCCTCCTTGTTGTGTCTGAGTTGCAACGCAACCTCTTATGCGCTTGAGGCCGGGAGCAAGGCACCCGATTTCAACCTGCCTGGAGCGCAGGGTACGGTGGAGCTTTCGAGCGCGGCAGGATCGGTTGTTTATGTCGATTTCTGGGCATCCTGGTGTGGCCCCTGCAAGCAGTCGTTCGGCTGGATGAATGCTATGCAGGATAAATACAGGGTGAAGGGGTTGAAAATTATCGGGGTCAACGTTGATAGCAAGAGCGAGGATGCCCGGAAGTTTCTGTCGCAGACTCCAGCCCATTTTACCGTCGCCTTTGACTCAAAAGGGTTGACGCCAAAAAATTATGGTGTCAAGGGTATGCCGACCAGTTTTCTTCTGGGCAGGGATGGCAAAATTATCTTTCAGCATCAAGGGTTCAAAGAGGCTGATCGCGAAAAACTTGAACAACAGATCAACGCTGCACTGGAGGCAACAAAATGAAAAAAAATGTATTGCTTAATCCTCTTTACGCACTTCTGTTGCTGATGCTTGCATTGTCGGGCTGCTCAATCGGGCCAGCGGTTCAGCCGTGGGAAAAAGAGACACTCGCAAAGCCTGAAATGACCTTTGAGGGTGATGCGCTCGACACCAAGTACACCGAGCACATTTACAGCAGCAAAGAGTCCGCATCCGGTGGTGCCGGGGTAGGCGGTGGTGGCTGTGGTTGCAATTAACCTGACTTTTCATTTTCATTTTCATGATACCCTTATGAAATCACTTTCGACAAAAAAAAATCACGCCCTCGGCGCGGCTCTTTTTGCCGCAGCTATGGCATTGCCCTTTTCGAACGCAGTCTATGCTGAAGCTGCACCGGAAAAAGGTGTTGTTGCTTTTAAATACCTTAATTACGAAGACAGAGACAGTCGCCCTGATTTTGATCGGATAAAGGTTAACGCCTATTCTGTCATGGTTATGGCTCCGATAGCCGGCAAGTGGTCGATCACGACATCCTACGTTAATGACTCTGTTTCCGGAGCATCTCCAAATGAGCATACCTCATACTCTCCCAACTTCATCTCCGGTGCATCGCAGATGACTGAAAGACGGCAGGCGGTTGATGTTGGTCTTACCCGCTACTTTCAGAGGGGATCCATCACTCTTGGTAACAGCTACTCCGAAGAGCATGACTACATCTCTCGCAGTTATTCTGCCCAGGGCAGCCTTTCGACAGAGGACAAGAATACCACTTTCACACTCGGCGGCAGCTATACGACTGACACCATCAATCCTACTGGCGATACAGACATCGACGGTAATCAGAATAAATACGACAAGAGGAGTGTTGGTGGTTTGGTTGGTGTTACGCAGGTGTTGACAAAGAATGACATCGTGCAGCTTAACCTCGGCTATACCAAAGGACGGGGTGATTTTATTGACCATTACAAGAGTGCGGATCTCCGGCCCGACAGGCGTGAGAGCAAGACGGTGATGACCCGATGGAACCACCACTTTGACGGGATTGACGGTACCAGCCACTTATCCTATCGCTATTATACCGACTCTTTCGGCATCAGGGCTCATACGTTTGGCCTGGAATACCTTCAGTCGCTTCCTGGTGAGTGGACGGTAACACCGTCGGTGAGGTTCTCCTCCCAGACGGCGGCTGATTTTTATTTCCCAGTAGATCCGTCTACCTTCACTGGGGTGCCTGTCATTGCTTTCGAAAGAATAAACGCTCATCTGCCAGCTTCTGTAGATCAGCGTCTTTCAGCCTTTGGTGCGCTTACTCTCGGCATCAAGGTGGAAAAACGGATTGCCGAGGATTGGCTTGTCGATGTCAAGTACGAGAATTACGAACAGCGTGCAGGCTGGAGCATGACCGGTGGCGGTGATCCAGAGCTGAAGCCATTCAGCGCCACGTTCGTGCAGGTTGGTCTTTCAAGGGAGTTTTAACTTCAATAAGGTGTGAAAAGCTTGTCAGCCACTCAATCCTCATAAGGGGTTTGGGTGGCTTTTTTTTGCACGCAGTTTTTCATGTACTACTTGCTTATCATAGTCTCTTGAATCATCAGCAGTATCATGGTGACTCGTGATTGTCGTGTAAAAATGCGGTGAATATTTTTTGTGTTTTAGTCGAAATTTAAGTTGCCATTAGGATTGCTTTAAGGCTTGCAAAGCTATCATTGATTTGCTCATTATGGAAGATTTTTCAGTATTGCTTCATGAACTCTTCTTGAAGTCAAGAAACGCTGATTACTTGCAATATCATTCAAAATAGAGGAGGAACATATGCCGACTTATTCTTATGCGGGCACTGCTGCTGATAACCTGATTCAACTTAACACTTTTAGTAATCAACCGGTTCCTGGTACCATTTACGATATTAATGGTGACGCAGGGTCGGATACTCTTGCGTTGAACAATACCGGCTATAGCAAAGCCGATGCAAAATTTCCAAGAGCCAATTTCACTATTGCAGCAGCGAATTCAAGCGGGGTAATTGTTGTGTCGGGAGCCAGTTCCGGCGGTACCGCTATGACGTTTAACTTGAAAAGTGTCGAAACTATTGTGTTTTCGGGCGGTATAACAGTTTCACTCATTTACGCACCAGATACCACCCCTCCAACGGTAGCGATCACGAGCAACAAGAGCGCCTTGAAAATTGGTGAAATGGCCACCATCACCTTTACCTTCAGCGAAGATCCTGGAATAAGTTTTACGGCATCCGATGATATTACTACTGCTGGTGGTACACTTGGTTCTTTGAGTGGCACCGGCCTTGTGCGTACGGCAATTTTTACGCCGTTTGTAAACACGGAGGGCACTGCGACTATTGCTGTTATCGATAAAAGCTACACCGATGCGGCAGGCAACAGCGGTGGTGCAGGAACAACCCCCTCGATCACCATTGACACCCTTGCCCCGACGGTAACGATCACAAGCGACAAGAGTTCTCTGAGTGCAGTCCAGACTGCCACCATCACCTTTGCCTTCAGCGAAGATCCCGGTGCAAGTTTTGTGGCTGGCGATATTACCACCGTTAATGGCACTCTTAGCTCCCTGAATGGCAGCGGAACGAGCCGTACAGCAATCTTCACCCCGACAGCGGCTTCCGGTACTGCGACGGTTTCGGTTACCAATGCAAGCTACACTGATACCGCAGGCAACAGCGGAAGTGCGGGTACAACATCAATTGGTATCAGCAGTATCAGTGCACTTGATATCAGTGTGGATACGGGCAGCAGCGCAACCGATTTTATTACCCGGACAGCGGCCCAGACCATAACAGCTACACTCGGAACCGCTCTTGCAACAGGTGAAAAGCTCTATGGTTCGGTAAACAACGGTACGAACTGGAATGATATCACCACCTCCAGTGTGAGTGGGACGGCGGTTACATGGAGTGGAGCAACACTGTCGGGCAGCAGCTCTATCAAGCTTGAAATCAGGAATGGAGCTACCGTTGTCTCTTCAGTGAGTCAAGATTATGTACTCGACACGCTTCCTCCCACGGTAACCATTAGCAGCGACACGAGTACCCTTCATGCTGGAGAGACAGCGACGATCACTTTTACCTTCAGCGAAGATCCCGGAGCAAGCTTTCTAACTGGTGATATTAACACTACTAATGGCACTCTTGGTCTCCTGAGTGGTACCGGAACGATCCGTACAGCAACCTTTACCCCGACGGCTGAAGTTCTCTCTGCTCCCGCAACTATTATGGTTACCGCTTCGAGCTACGCTGATCTTGCCGGCAACGACGGAAGTGCTGGCACCACTCCGTCGCTTACGATAAAAACCCTTACACCGCAGAAGACGATAACCGGTTTGCATATCAGTGCCGATACGGGCAGTAGCGCAACCGATTTTATTACCCAGACAGCGGCACAGACCATAACCGGCACACTTAACGCGGGGCTTGCAACAGGTGAAACGCTTCATGGATCGGTAGACAACGGTACGAACTGGAGTGATATCACCGGCAAGGTGACTGGTACTGTGATTGAGTGGAACACCGCAACTCTTTTGGATGGAAGCCATGCCATAAAGCTTGAAGTACGGAACGCTGATAATGCAGGCACAGCAGCCAGTCAAAGCTATGTGCTTGACACCGTTGCTCCGACAGCCACCTTCTCTCCTGCTGATGGAGCCACCAACGCTGCTGCCGCGAGTAATATTGTCTTGACCTTCAACGAAGCAATTTTGAAAGGTAGCGGCGTTATTGAAATTCACACTGATACAGCAACGGGTACGCTTGTGGCCAGCTACGATGCCGCGACGAGCGCAAACATTACGGTATCAGGCAGTACGCTTACCATCAATCCGACGGCGGATCTCTCACCTGGTGCGCACTACTATGTGACGCTTGCCAGTGGTTCGATTGAAGATCTTGCCGGTAATCATTTTTTGGGTAGTTCTGACTATGACTTTTTTGTTGCTGCTGCCGCAGATCCTTATGCTGCAAGCAGTGGCGGTGGCGGTGGTGTCGGAGTTGCCCTGGCAGGGGTGGGTGCGCTTGGCCTTCTTGCATTCGTTATTTTTTAGCAAAAAGTCGTGCAGGGTAACCGTTTTTTCACCCTCTTTTTAGTTTGAGCGTTTTTTTTGTTTGGCTTTAAGGTTTTGTGTTGCTGTGGCGAGGAGGGTCATTTTTTTACTGGTGAATGGTGGATAATGGAATTTTATCGTTTTGGATTTGATGCCATGGGTGGGGGCGGGGAGCTTGTTCTTGCGTCGAAGAGTAAAGAGGAGGGGCGCTCCATAGCCAACCTTGTGCTTGAAGAGGTGGGGAGAATAGAGTACAAGTATTCCCGTTATCGGCCCGAAAGCATTGTTTCTCGAATCAATGCCGCAGCAGGTGGTGACTTTGTTGAGCATGATGAGGAGACGGCATCACTTTTTAATTATGCATCAATTCTTTACGACAAGAGTGACGGCTTGTTTGACCTCACATCAGGTGTTTTGCGTCATGCCTGGGATTTCAGCCAGCCGGTTTTGCCTGAATCGGCAAAACTTTCCGCCTTGCTTGCTCTTGTTGGATGGAACAGGGTGGAGCGCAAGGGCAATGCCATTCGCTTGCCTGAGGCCGGGATGGAGATTGATGTTGGAGGCATTGGCAAGGAGTATGCTGCTGACCGGGCTGCGACCATTGTTGCGGCTCAAGGTGTGAAGCATGGCTATGTCAACCTTGCGGGTGATATCAGGCTTGTGGGCCCCAAGCCAGATGATACACCCTGGATTATCGGAATTCAGGATCCGCGTCATAAGGAGGGTTTGATTGCTTCGCTTCCGCTCTACAGCGGAGCGTTGGCGACAAGCGGCGATTATGAGCGTTTTATTGAAGTGGAGGGCAATCGTTACTGCCATATTCTGCATCCCCGGACGGGTTATCCTGTGACCCACTGGCGATCAGTCACGGTTGTTGCCCCTTTGGCCATTACGGCTGGAAGTTGCACAACCATCGCAATGCTGAAAGGGGAGGATGCGTTGGCCTTTCTGGAGGAGTCCGGGATGGGATACCTCGCGGTTGACCAGTCGGGCAAGATTTATCACAAAAACACCTAAAACTGCTTCTGGCGAAACTCAATAACTTTTATCTCTATGCGAACAAAAAAGTTGAATACTCCTGTTCTGAGGCGTACGGCTGCTCTTGTTGCTGTTTTTCTGCTCCTTTGCCTCAGGGTGAGCAGCGTTTTGGCCGCCGATTTTCTTGATCCTGAACAGGCGTTCAAGCTCAAGGCTGAGCTGAACAGTTCCCGCACTGTTGTGTTGCATTGGGATATCGCGAAAGGGTACAAGCTCTATCGCGACAAGGTGACAGTCAGTGTGGAAGTCGGCAAGGCTGAAGTGAAGCTTCCTGAATTGCCGAAAGGGATCATGATTACTGATCCGTCAACCAATGAAAAAATTGCGATCTATCATGACAAGCTGGATGTTGGGGTCTCCCTTGTCAAGGCTGACGCGCCCTTTACGCTGAGTGTTGTTTATCAGGGATGTGCTGAGGATGGTCTCTGTTATCCGCCAATCACCAGGCTGTTCCAGGTTGATCCTGCCAAACCGGGCTTGCTGACGGCAGCGGGTGAGATTGCAGTTCCTCCGGCAGGGAACAGCACCGTTGAAGCTGAAAAGCCTGCATCTGCGGTTCCATCTTCCTCGAATGCAACCGCACCATCGAAGGTGGCCACCGCAGACAATGATCTCTCGCTGGCTACAGCCACTCTTGCCGGGGGAAGTTTATGGAAAATCTCCCTCGCCTTTCTTGTATTCGGTTTGCTCCTGTCGTTTACCCCTTGCGTCTTGCCGATGGTACCGATTCTCTCTTCGATTATTGTGGGTGAGGGTGATGTTACCCGTCGTCGCAGTTTTTTGATGGCGCTCGCCTATTGCCTTGGTATGGCGTTGGTCTATACCTCGCTTGGTGTTGCAGCCGGGCTTGCGGGTGAAGGGCTTGCTGGAGCTTTGCAGAAACCGTGGGTGTTGGTGACGTTTGCGCTGCTGCTTGTTCTGCTCTCTCTCTCCATGTTCGATGTCTATCAGTTGCAGTTACCAACCTCCCTGCAAGGCAAGCTTGGCAAGGCTTCCGGTGGCTTGAAGCGGGGCCGTTTTGTCGGCGTCTTTTTTATGGGTGCACTGTCGGCGCTGATTGTGGGGCCCTGTGTTGCTGCGCCGCTAGCCGGAACCCTGGTCTATATCAGCCAGACGCGTGACGTGCTTCTGGGTGGATTGGCTCTCTTTTCGATGGCTATGGGGATGAGTGTGCCGCTGCTGCTTGTCGGCCTCTCAGCAGGAAGTTTGCTTCCAAAGGCTGGTGCCTGGATGATTGGCGTGAAATATGTGTTCGGTCTTCTGTTGATTGCCGTTGCTATCTGGATGGTTTCGCCAATTCTTTCAGCTCCTGTTGTGATGCTTTTTTGGGGAGCTTTCGCCATTCTCTGTGCAGTTTTTCTCGGTGTTTTTGACGCGTCAGTCGCGAAACCGACGATTGCTCTCCGCTTTAGAAAAACCTTTGGTCTGGTTTTTTTTGTTGTCGGGTTTCTCGAACTTGTCGGAGCTGCTGCCGGTGGGAGTAATCCGCTTGAACCGCTTGCGCAGATTCGTGGTGCATCGACGGCTGTTTCTGGAGAGGAGACGGGAGTCCATTTTACCCGTATCCGGACGGTAGCCGAGCTTGACCAGGCGCTGCTCTCGGCAAAAAAACCGGTCATGCTCGATTTCTATGCCGATTGGTGCGTTGCCTGCAAGGAGATGGATCGCTTTACCTTTCATGACCCCAAAGTTATGGAGCAGCTTGGTAATATGACGTTGTTGCAGGTTAATGTGACGGGTACTAGTGAGGATGATCGTGCACTGATGAAGCGTTTCAGCCTCTTTGGCCCTCCAGGAATGATTTTCTTTGACACGACGGGGAAGGAGATTGCCGGAAGCAGGGTCGTGGGTGTGCTTGAGGCTCGTGCTTTTTTTGACCATGTAAGCAAGTTTGTAACGGGCAAATAAGCGAGGTTGCCGGTTACACCCTCTTTCGTACATATTCCCGCAGTTTGTCGAGAGCTGCGGGAATCTCTTTTGGAGTACCTCACATTTATCTATCAAGGCAGGCTGCCGTGGAACTGTGGCTGCCCTTCTCCCTCTTTTTTATAAGATGGAAGCTCGTTCGTTGTATGCCTCAATGCGGACATTGGCGACTCCACTTCCGACAAGCCCGATCACTCTGGCTGCTGCTTGCGAAACATCGATGATTCTTCCATGCCGGAATGGGCCCCGGTCGTTGATGCGTACCACAACAGTTTTTCCGTTTTCAAGATTGATAACCTTGACCGTGGTACCGAAAGGAAGGGTACGGTGTGCAGCCGTGAAGTGGTTGAGGCTGAAATATTCGCCGTTGGCTGTTTTTCTTCCCTGGAACTTGCCAGCATAGTATGAGGCTTTGCCTTCAGAAACAAGAGCGTTGCCTGGCGGAAGCATTGCTTGTGCACCCGTTGACGAAGCAGGGTTTGCGCTGTTATTTTCGGGAAACCACTGTATGCCTGATGAGGCAGGATTGGGAAGTTCCGTACTCTCTTCCGCTTGCAGGGTGCCCGGGTTCAGTATGGCACAAATCGTCATTGCAAAGAGTCCCCAACGCATTGTTGCGGGCAGGGACAGTTTTCTTTTCGTCATAATACAAAAAAAGGTTACGAGCGTTTTGTGAAACGTTGTTATCTCGACCGTTGCATGGAAACGGTCGTTGATCCTGTATTTTTGATGATTAGCCAGCGATGAAGGCTGATTTTCCTGAACTGAGAGCTTCGAGTTTTACCTGTGCTGTACCGCTTTTTGTGAGTCCGATCTCTTTTGCTGCGCTTGTGGACAAATCGATGATTCTTCCTTTGACAAACGGACCACGGTCGTTGATGCGCACAATGACATCTTTTCCGTTTCGCAGATTGGTCACTCTTACCCATGTGCCGAAAGGCAGGAAGGGATGGGCGGCGGTCAGCTTCCTGCTGTTGAATGTTTCGCCACTGGCTGTTTTGCGACCGTGAAACTGGTCGGAGTAAAAGGATGCACGCCCTTCGGTGAAAGGAATACGAGCTTTTTTATGTGTGCGAGAGCCCTTTGGCGAAAGAGGCGCGGGGCGAAGTGCAGCCTCAGCAGAGCTGTACAGTGGGTTATAGCGTGTCGCTGTTCCTGAAAAATGGGAGTCACCCTGGCTTGCTCCGAGAGCGATGGTGATCAGGATTGCGACAAATGACAAGGAAAAAAATTGTTTTTCATGCTTCATGCGCTCATGGTTTAAATTCGCTGTTCCTTCAAAGTGCACTCATGCAGGAGACAGGTAAAAATGAATTAAAATCACTATGCTATTCAGTGGTGTTACGTCCGTTAATATAAAGAAAATATTTTAAAGCAAGAAATATTGGCCAGAGCCCTTGTCTGTAAAGGAGTTAAAGCCCTTTTTAGGTGTGTTTTTATAGAAAATAGAGCTTTTTTTCTTGTTCAGGCGGCTCCTCTTTTGTTTGCTTTTTTTGCACACTGTGCAGCCCTTTTTGATTCTTTATTGTGAATAAATATTCATCATGCTTTGTCGGTGATGTTCTGGAACCTCATTTTTGCCGATGCGTTACTCTCTTGTTCAGACATGGCTTGTTGAGTCGTCGTTGTCGCTGCTTTCTTCGATTTAGAACTTATTGTCTATATTGACGGGTGAAATTTTGTGATCAGAGGATGACAACTTTTTTTTGTTAATACGTTTTTCATTTTCCGCTCGTTGATTATGTCAAAAATATCGGAAGGGGTCGACTCAGGCAGCCAATCAGGACTCTCCGGCATGAAACGGCTTGCTGGCCTCTCTCTTGCTGCTCTCGGGGTGGTTTTCGGCGATATCGGTACCAGCCCTCTCTATGCAGTTCGAGAGTGTTTTCACGGTGAGTACGGTATACCTATCACACAGGCAAATGTTCTTGGTGTTCTCTCCCTGCTTGTCTGGGCCCTTCTTTTGATTGTCAGCCTGAAATATTTGACCTTTATCATGAAAGCTGATAACGATGGGGAGGGTGGTATTCTTGCCCTTACCGCTCTTATTATCACGCAAAGCAAGAAAAAGGGTTATGAACGGTGGTTTCTGGTGGTTATTGGTCTGTTCGGAGCCGCATTGCTTTATGGCGACGGCATGATTACCCCGGCCATTTCGGTTCTCAGTGCGGTCGAGGGAGTGCAGATCATCGCTCCTGCATTCAAGGATCTTGTCATACCGGTTACCATTGCTGTGCTTATAGCCCTTTTTTTCTTTCAGCATCATGGTACTGCAAGAGTCGGGGCACTGTTCGGCCCGATTATTTGTGTCTGGTTTGTGGTTATAGGGTTACTTGGCCTTGCTGAAATTATCCGCTTTCCGCAGATTCTGCAGGCGATTTTGCCCTGGTATGGCATCTCCTTTCTTTTGAATAATCATCTTCAGGGTTTTATGGTGCTTGGAGCGGTTTTCCTCTCTGTTACGGGAGCTGAAGCGCTCTATGCTGATATGGGCCATTTTGGAAAAAAACCGATCCGCCTTACCTGGGTCTTGCTGGTGCTTCCAGCGTTGCTTCTGAACTATTTCGGGCAGGGTGCGCTGCTGCTTGCCTCTCCTGATCAGTCTCATCATCCGTTTTATGCTCTTGTGCCCACCTGGGCAATGATTCCCATGGTGCTGCTTTCGACTTTGGCAACCATTATTGCATCACAGGCGCTGATTACCGGCGTTTATTCATTGACTCAGCAGGCAATCCAGCTTGGTTACCTGCCTCGTTTGACCGTGACGCATACTTCGGCCAAGCATATCGGGCAGATTTATGTGCCTGCGGCAAACTGGGCCTTGATGGTAGCAACCATTACGCTGGTTGCCGGTTTTGGTTCGTCAAGCAAGCTCGCTGCGGCTTATGGTGTTGCGGTAACGGCAACCATGCTGATTTCGACGATCCTGTTTTACTTTGTTGCCCGCGATCTCTGGAAGTGGAACAAATTTGGGCTCAATGTGCTGATCAGCTTTTTTGCCATCATTGATCTCTCCTTTTTCGGAGCAAGTATCACCAAACTGTTCCAGGGTGCATGGTTTCCATTGGCCATCGGTCTGGTGGTCTTTACGCTTATGCTCACCTGGAAGCAGGGTCGCAGCCTTTTGTTGCAGCAGTTGCAGGATCGTACTTTGACAATTGAAGAGTTTTTGCAGAGTCTTTCATTGCAGCAGCCCTACCGGGTGAATGGTCAGGCGGTCTATCTGACGGCGAATCCTGACGTCGTCCCGGTCGCCATGCTTCATAACCTGCGCCATAACAAGGTGATGCATTCGGAGGTGGCTCTTTTTCATTTCAGCACGGAGAGGGTACCGAGGGTTCCCAACAGTCGGAAGGTAGAGGTGACCAAACTCGGTGATGGCTTTTTTAAGGTTGTTGCCCGGTATGGATTTTTGGAATATCCCAATATTCGCCAGGTTATCGCCCTTGCAAATCATCAGGGGCTCCATTTCAGGCCGGAGGCTATCAGCTTTTTCCTGAGTCGGGAGAAAATTGTTGCCGGGTTGAAGTCGAAAATGGTGTTGTGGCGCAAAAAACTTTTTGCCTTGATGTCTCGTAATGCTCTCAGCGCAACGGCCTATTATGATCTTCCCTCTGGTCAGGTGATTGAGATAGGGGTTCTGGTACAGATATGAGTGATGGTGCAGTTGCTCAGAATCCTGCTGGAGGGGAGGTGATTGGTGGTTGATTTTTTGCAGCATATTCTTCATAATCCGCTGCCGTCATTGCTGATTATTGGTAATCTAATCATTATCGAAACTCTTCTCTCCGTCGACAATGCTGCCGTGCTGGCCACCATGGTTATGGATTTGCCGCCGAAACAGAGGGCTGCTGCATTAAAGTACGGTATTATTGGAGCCTATTTTTTTCGAGGAGTGTGCCTTTTTTTTGCCTCTTTTCTTGTGCATATCTGGTGGCTGAAGCCGATTGGGGGGATGTACCTGCTCTACCTTGTGTGGGCCTGGATGAAGGGCAGAAAGACTCCTCAAAAGGAGGATGATTATTTTGACAAGAAGAGTAGTTGGTTGTATCGCTCGGTGTCAGGCCCGTTGGGGGCTTTTTGGTCGACCGTTCTTCTGATTGAAATGATGGATCTTGCGTTTTCGATAGACAATATTTTTGCTGCGGTGGCTTTTACTGATAATCTGGTGCTGATCTGTATCGGGGTTTTTATTGGAATTCTTGCAATGCGTTTTGTTGCCCAGGGGTTTGTAGGGCTGATGGAGCGCTATCCGTTTCTTGAAACATGTGCCTTTATAGTCATTGGTTTGCTTGGGCTCAAACTCTCTCTTTCTGCTGTGGAGCACTTTTATCCTGAAATTGCCTTTATAAGGTTTATGGAGGGTGCAAATGGCGATATCATTACCTCTGGAGTGACGGTTGCCATTTTTGTTGTTCCTGTGCTTGCAAGCGTGTTGTTCAATATTTCACGAAAAGGGCACCTCTGAAGTGGCTGGAAAATCTCAGTGAAAGCCGTGGCGCAGGGCTTTATGTTTTGTAAAAAAGTTATTCATGTGGTATATAAAATCGGGTGGTCGTCTGGGGCTTGTGAATTCATGAGTTACCTGTTTTTTATGGAATGTCACTGTCAATGATCAACGAACTGCATTTTTCTATGCCGTCAAATACTGGATTCAGTCAAAGGCTCAGGGAGTATATTTTGCAAAAGCATGGTTCTATTAACTCGTTTTGCAAAACCGTCGGGATAAAATATCCGGCGCAGATGACGCCTTATCTTCAGGGAAAATGCCGCCCTGGCAAAAAAATGCTTGAGAGGCTTAAAAACGACGGTGCGGATATACAGTGGTTGCAGAGTGGTCAGTTGAAAGATTCTCCCTTGGCTTCACTTGGTAATGCCATGGCGTTTTCCCGCTCCCGTATGGATATCGACAACTTGTTTCGCCAGGTGCATCTGAATGTTGATGGTGGTGCCGATAGGTACAAGCCGGTCATTGAGGCTTATGCATTTATTGACCCTTCGGAGCATTTCGTTGATATGACGGGATCACTTGAAACTTTTTTGGGGTATGCACCCCATGCCTTGTCAGGAGTGATGCTGGACTCTCTGATTCATCCTGATGATTACGCTCTTGTGAAAAGTACGCTACTGCGACAACGGCAGGAGGATGATATTGTGACCTTTCATTCGAGATTTAAAGATGGTGAAGGCATATATGTCGCCGTGGAGTGGTGCCTTTATATAAAATGCCGGGCGATGTCCGATTTGAGAGAGTATACCATGATTGTGAGACGGGCTGGCAGTTAACCGTTTTGTATACTTTTCTGGTTTCGCCAGTTGTTGTGCTGTGGGGGGGCTTTGAATTGAGCAAGCTTTGGAGGAATTTGTTTATTCCGTTTTTATTTGTATTAATAACAAAAGTTATCAGTTTTCAGTTGTCAGTTAACTAACAACTGAAAATAATCTATGCCCGGTCATGTAACCGGAAGGGAGAGCGAATGCTACAGTTCAGAGTTGGAGACAAGATTATTTATCACAAGCCGAAAAGCTCGTTCCATCCGGGCCCGAGAGCCAAGCAGGTCTATCCTCTTGAGCACGGGGAGGCTTATCATTATGTGGTCGACAAGTTCTGGAAAGTTGACAAGGTCAATGATGATGGAACTCTTGATGTGGTTACCCGGACGGGCAAAAAAAACAGGCTTCAGGCCACCGATCCCAATATCACCAAAGCTCATCTCTTTCAACATCTTCTCTATCGCAAGCGCTTTCTCTGTCTGAACGAAGTGTTGTGACTTTTTCGGCTCTTCTGCCGGGTCAGTGCGCGGGTGTGAACTGCCAGGACAATGTTCAGAGGGTTACTCTTGCTTTATATCCTTGAATTTGGCTCCTCTAAGGGTTGCCCAATTTGAGGTGGCCTGTTGTCCGGATGGGAGAGTTGTGCGTGACGAGAGTGTTGCGTTGTTGAAATTGGCCTCTGCGATGTTTGCGCCGGTCAGGTTTGCGCCGCTCAGGTTTGCCCCTTCAAGATCAGCCTCAAAAAGGGAGGCTTTTTCGAGATTTGCGTTGCTCAGGTTTGCGTCGGCAAGTGTGGCCCGGAACAGAAGAGCATTGGAGAGGTTGCATTTGCTGAGATCAGCGTCTTTGAGAAATGCTCGGTCAAGGTTCGCGCCCTGGAGGTTTGCTCCCTGCAAACGTGCAGATTTCAGATCGGCTCTATGGAAATTGGCATTGCGGAGATCAGCTCCAGTCATGTCGGTATTGTTGAGGGAGCCATTTTCAAAATTCGATATGCCGAAAACCCTCGTTTGCTTTTTTCTGTCGATTCTGGTTTTTTTTGAGTCACTGCTTTTTGTGAATTCGGCACTTATTTCACGCGGGGCCGGTTTGGCAGCAAGGGGGAGGGAATATGTTGCTGGTGCGCTTACCTCTTCGCGGACAAATTGTGCGTTGTGCAGCAGACTCCATCGAGGGGTTGCTTTTTCACCTGATGGCAGGATGGTATTGTTCGAAAGTGTTGCTCCGTTGAGATTTGCCTGTTGAATAAAGAGGGCCCCCAACAGGTTGGTTCCACACAGGTTGGCACCAGCAAAATTTGCTTCGAAAAGAGTGGCACTGGCCAGGTTTGCTTTCGAAAAGTCGGTATTTTCAGCCATGGCCCATCGCAGATTGGCCGCTTGAAGGTCAGCTCCTGTAAATTTTGCACCTTTCATGAATGATCCATGAAGATCTGCTTTGACAAGGCTGGCTCCCGACAGGTCACTTTTTTTGAGATTGGCCTTTTTTAGCAAAGCCATTGTAAGGTTTGCTCCTCTCAGGTCAGCCAGGTCGAGCGTGGAACCGCTGAGTTCCGAATTGATTAAAACCGTTTTGCTGAGGTCAGCTCCCGTCAGGTTGGCATTTTCAAGTTCCGCCTCTTCGAGGTCGAACGTCTCTCCGGGTCTGGCAAGACGTATGGAGTTCCATTCCGAAACACTTTTTTTCAGCGTGCTCAGTGCCTGAGGATCGTATGCGAATGCAGTCTGGAAGGTTGAGAGTGCCAAACCAAGAAAGAGTGCGACTACCTTGTGTTCGATCGGTTTCATGACGTTGTGGATGATTGTTGACTCTCAAGCTCTGTTTTTTCACTCTGCAAAGCCCCTGTCCCTAAAAGTAATGAAAATTCGGCTCTGGAAAGAAAATTTATTGCGTTTAGAAATGGTTTATATGGTAATGTATTCTTAAAAAATAAGTTGTTTTTCATTTCCCAGGGAGTGTATGATGGATAGCAAAAGAGTTTATGGTGGCAGGGTTCTTGTGGCCGGTGCGACGGGCAGGACGGGGCAGTGGGTGGTGAAGCGTTTACTCCATTACGGTATAGCGGTAAGGGTCTTTTCGCGGCAGGCTGACAAGGCGCTCACCCTTTTTGGACAGAGCGTTGAAATTGTGACCGGCAAGATACAAAACACGGAGGATATTTCGCGTGCGGTCAAGGGGTGTGATGCAGTTCTTTCTGCAATTGGCTCCAGCTCATACTCGGGAGAGTCTTCTCCGGCCGATGTTGATCGGGATGGGGTGAAGAGGCTTGTTGACGAGGCAGCCAGGTCGGGGGTGAAGCATTTTGGGCTTGTCAGCTCACTCGGGGTTACACGGTGGTATCATCCACTGAACCTTTTTGGCGCAGTATTGCTGAAAAAATGGGAAGCAGAGGAGCATCTGAGGGAGGTGTTTGCACCGCCAGCACTCTCTTTTACTATCGTCAGGCCTGGCGGGTTGAAGGATGGCGAACCTTTGCTCCACAAGCTTCATGTTGAAAGTGGTGACAGGTTATGGAGCGGCTGGATCAACCGCTCGGATGTTGCAGAGCTTCTTGTGCTCTCTCTCTGGGTTGAAAAGGCCAAAAACAAAACCTTTGAAGTGGTCAATGAGCGTGAAGAGGTGCAGTCAACTCTTGAACACTGCTATGATCTGCTTCCTGAGTAGAGCGTTCACCACCCGTGCGTTGTCGGGTTGCATTTTTCTTTACAGGTTTTCAATGGCCTGGATCAGCTCCTGACCGCTGAAGGGTTTTTTTAGAGTGGTGTTTGCCCCAAGAGCATCGGCTATGACAAGGTAGTTTTCGGGGCTCACTTTTCCGCCACCTGAAATTGCGATTATTTTTATTGCCGGGAATTGTTGCCGCACTTCAATAATGGTTTCAATTCCCTCCTTTTCGGGCATAATAAGGTCGGTAATCATCACCGAAATATCGCGCTGTTCTTGCAGAATCTGGAGGCCAATCTTGCCGTTTTCAGCTTCTATAACACTGTGTTTTTTTCTCTGCAGTGTCACGCTGATAAATTTTCTGACGGCGGCGTCATCGTCAATAACAAGGATTTTCATAGGTTTGGCTGGTTAGGTGCGGGTTTCAAAAATTACTTCGTTGATTGCTTTGGCTATTTGTGTCATGGTCGCTGGTTTTTTCAGGAATTGGCTGATTCCATACAACCCGGGAGAAGAGGTGTGCTCAAGCTCCTTTTCGTAGCCAGTCATCAAAATTACGGGCAGTTGAGGAGTCGTTTTGTGCAGCTCTTCGGCAAGCTCAATGCCGGTCATTTCTGGCATGGTCAGGTCGGTGATAAGGAGGTCGAAGTGTTCGGGATTTTTGCGAAAGAGCTCAAGAGCCTGTCGGGGCGAGCTCATTGCCTGAATTTTGAAGCCGAGTTTTGTAACCATTATTGTCAGCATCTTAAGAACAGC
>SESA01000556.1_pt1 | contig 23520 bp, 14 predicted proteins | sample 3171451 | NCBI WGS metagenome assembly SESA01 (sample SAMN06051862, study PRJNA518727) | freshwater metagenome | biome: subpolar coniferous forest; feature: holomictic lake; material: water; isolation source: holomictic Lake 227, 8 m depth | place: Canada: near Kenora, Ontario | collected...
GATTTTATAATGTATATAATGTTTTAATAATTATAAAGTACGTTCTTACATTGGTCTAATTATCACTCTACAATAGTTAGTAGGGGGACACATTTCATAGGGACTCTGAAGGTGACGGATAAGGGGTGACAGATAACATAATTTATTTAATTTGCAATATCAAAATATTTTCTGGAGGGACCCTCCCGGGGAGAGGGTGACGGATGACGGATAAGAGTTATCCGTCATCCGTCATCCGTCATCCGTCACCCGGCTGGGCCGGCCTGATACGTGACCAGATGACGTGGCCAGGCGCAAAACGCACCGGTTCAGGACGGGTGGGGGTGGCCACGTCATCCGCTGCAACAAAACCGCGCCGCTTCGTCCTAGGGGTAAACTGGCTTCCAATACTTCATTTTAGGCGCGAACGGGTGCCAAATAACAATGCGTGTTGTGTCTAAGTGCTCGGGGAGTGTGCGCGTCGACTCGTAGACTTGGTGGGCGTGCGGAGAAAAAAGAGCACGTACGCCGGGCCATGGGCGGGGCGGGGGCGGGTGGGGTCCCAACTACTGGGTATGGAGCAGCAGCCGCAAGGAGGGGGCGATGAGGAGGACAAGTTGGGCGGCAACGCCGCCGCGCCGTGGTCCGCGGCGTACGTGATGCACGCGGACAACGTGCTGGCGTGGTCGGCGGCCGCCACGACCGACGCGGAGTTCATGGCGTTCCTGGAGCGGGTCGACGGGGGCACGGGCTTCGTGTGGGGGCTGCACCCGCTGGAGATGGTGGCGGATGGGAGGCTGGAGGTGCGCCAGAAGGCCGCGGACCTCAAGGCCTTCTTCGTTCAGCTGCGGCGGTGCATGGGCCGGCGCGCGGACCTCGACGGGTGCTCGGGGGAGCTGTACCTGCTCTCGGCGCGGGAGCCGCGGCGCCTGACCAAGGCGCTGCTGGAGCGGTCGGGGCTGGTGCTGCCCGACGGTGCGTGGGGCCCTGACAAGTGGGACAAGCGGCCCGAGGGCCGGGTCCAATACGACGCGCACGCCGGGGAGATCCTGTACCGGGACAAGGCGTTCCTCTTCTCCAACTTCGGGAACCACTTTGACGTGTGCCTGAACCAGCTTGTGCAGCCGGAGGATCTGCCGCATGTGCCCTTCTACCTGCGGATGTGCCGCTTCAGCAGCGTCGAGTTCATCATCCAGGGCCTCACCAAGCTCGTCAACGCCCAGGTGTACCCGGCGCAGATCCGGACCGAGGCCGAGCGGCGGCGGTTCAACGAGGACTGCGACAAGCTGAACCTGGCGCCGACCCACCAGATGCCGCGGCTGACCGAGGCGACGACCGACGACGAGGCCGACCGGGCCGTCGCCGCCTTCAACCAGGCGCTGGTGGTGCGCGTGTGCCTCAGCCAGTACACGGCGTCGGACGCGGAGGTCAAGTATCTGGGGCGGCGCGTGCGCCTCAGCCCCGAGTACTTTGCGCTGGCGAGCGGGCGGGAGTTCCCCCAGTCCATCGCCGAGGGCTTCGGGCTGAACGCGCGCATCCAGGCGCTGGGGTTCCTGCTGCGCATCGGGCGCGACCCGGAGTTCAAGGACCTCTGCCTGTCGTTTCTGGACAACGAGGTGGCCGTGGGCGAGGCCGCCGCCTACATCGTAAAGGAGGACACAGAGGGCGGCGCGAAGCTGGTTCTGGATACGCACTGGGCGGGGGATCTGGGCTACTCCTACGCGCCGCACCAGGGCGACCTCACGGTCAACGGGGAGCGGCCCTACTGGCACGACGCCATGGCCGTGGGCTACCTGGCGGCGCAGGCGGTGCTGTGCCAGTGCGAGCGGGGCGGCGCGGGGGAGCCGCTCAACGAGTTTCTGCGGCTGATCGGGCAGCCCGCGACCATCAAGGACGCCGTGCGCATGCTGATCAAGAGCGTGCTGCTGGATCAGAAGGTGGATGCGGACATGGCGGCGGGGGCGGCAGCCCCTCCTCCTCCTCTTTTGATATGAGGACATATGAACACACACACAGAGGCGGTCGATTCATTCATCCTTGGCGGCGGGAGAAACACAAAGGGGATGGGAGCGGGGGCGTGGGATGGGCCGCATCAGACGATGGACGGCAGCAGGCCCTTGAAGCCGCGCTCGGTCTTTTTGCGGTGGGGACGAATAAAGTCGGGCACGCCCTCAAACGAGAGGTCGTCGGGCTGGCGCTCGGCGTCAAAGAGCTGCGTTAGGATGCGCCCGAACTGCACCACGGTGATGCGCTGCAGGTATTCGGGGGCACCGGGCCCCGGCGCGATGAGATTGTTGGGCCGCGCGAGGGCCGCGCGGAAGGCGGCGTGCAGGTCCTGCGTCGGGGCGAAGTGGTCCGGGCTGTGCTGTGTGTAGTGTCGGATGAAGAAGAGGATGTGCTGGGCCAGGGCCGAGGCCTTCAGGGCCGAGCGCGGCGCGCCGCGTGGCTGGGGCGCGTCGGGGACCGCGGTCCCGGAGGCCGAGGCGCACGACGGGGATGGCGTTACGGCGGCGCGAGGGTCGTCGTGCGGGGAAGTGGTACGCATCGTGCTTGTGGGTTGTGGCGGCGGAGGCTGCGCGAAGCGGGCGGCCGCATGCCCGGTAGTGTTGTTGGCTGGACCCTTTTGCCGCTTCGTCGGGCGCGCTCCGCCCGCTGCCCCGCTGCCGGAGGGTGCGGGAGGGGCGTGCTCCGCATCCGTCATCCTCCGATCGCCCTCGTCCTCCGCGCCCTCCCCCGCCTTTGTCCCAGACGCCGCCCCCGCTTCCCGTCCCCCGTGTTTGTCCTCCTCCTCCACCACGGAAAATTGCTCGTCGCAGCTCATGTCCTTGGCGGACGTGGGGTCCAATGTGGCAACGTCGTGCGCCCCCTGTTTCTTCTTCTTCCTCCTCTTGTCGCCGCTGGACTGGGAGCTGCTGCGGGGCGGAAACTCGCTGATGTCCCAAATGTCCTTCTCCCTGACAGAGGTCACCTTGTTCGACAGGCTCTCCTCCTTGTATGCGTCCAGCTTTTGGTGGTCGTCCTCCACGCTCAGCAGCTTCGTCATCGACGCCTTTTGACCGCACATGAATGACGACGACGACGCGGCGGGCGCAGCAACCGCGGCGGCGGACGGGCGTCCTGTTCCTCCCTGCAAATATTCTGCGCCCTGTTCCGTGGGGTCGCCCCTCATGGGGACGTCGTCCCCGGGGGAAGGCGACCGTGCGCCGTCCTGTGCCGCTACGCGCTCTGGGACAAGGACCGGCGGGCGGGCGTCCACCGAGGAGCGGCCCCGTGGCTTGGTGAGCGACGGGGTGGACGACTGCGAGCTACATGGAATGATAGCATGGGATTTGGAGGAGGAAGAGGAGGAGGGGGAGGGGTCGGCGGTTAGGGGTCGGAGGGGCTGTTTCAATAGATTGCCCCATGTCTGGGGCGGTTGGAATCGCTTGGGCTGTGTCTCCGACGGTCGTGCCATGAATGCTTGGGCAAAAAAATCAAAGTGTTGTTGAGCGGGTGGTCTGTACGCGCGGGGCGGTTATTTTATATGGACTTTGAAAAAAAAGATATTTTTTTCCGCGCGACCGTGGTCGTGACATTTTTTCATTGCAAACCGAAAAGCGCGTGAGGGTGTGCGCCCCGGGCACGCGGCGCTCATAGGAGGCGCCGGCCACTTCGAAGGGGGGGCGTTCCACACCGGGACATGGGAGGGATGGGGTGGTGGGGGCGGCGTCGAGAGACCCGCCTCAGAGCGGCAGCGGCACGGGAATGTTGTGGATCTGAAGGAGGTTCTCCAGTGGGCGGATGCGCATCTCCAGTTCGGCGTTGTCCTGCTTGAGCTTGAGCTCGGTTGCGTTCTGGTTCCTCATGACGGTCTTGGCACGGTCCATTCGGCCCTTAAACTCGTCGAAATCAGTCTGGAGTTTCGTGTTCTTCCCCGTGAGTTCTGCGTTATCGGTCTTCAGCTGCGTGTTCTTCGCCTTAAACTTCTCGCACCTCGCGTCGAGCGCCGTGTTCTTCCCCTTGAGATCCGCGTTCTCGGTCCTCAGCGCCGCGTTCTTCCCCTTGAGATCCGCGTTCTTGGTCTTGAGGTCCTCGTTCTCGGTCCTCAGCGCCGCGTTCTTGGTCTTGAGGTCCTCGTTCTCGGCCTTGAGCTTGCGCAGTTCGTCCGACTGCGACGAGGGGGCGACGGCGGCAGCGCGGGACTGCGGGCGGGCCGGAGACCGGCTGCGTGCGGCTGCGCCGCCGTTGTCGTCCCTCGAAAGAGGAGACGACGAGACGACCTTGGCCCTCTTGGCCCGCTCCGGGAGGCTGTCCGTCGTCTCCGAGCCGCTTCCCACGTCCGGCTCCCGCTTGACCGGAACCCTTGGGGGCGGCGAAGCGCGTCTGGGAGGAGTGGCTACCCTCGCCTGAGGAGCGGGGCTGCCCTGAGACGGGGAAGAGTAAGCGCTCGAGACAAAGGACCCGTTGTCCTCTTCCTCGTCGCCGGATCCCCCGTTGTCGAATCCGCCGCCGCATCCCTGCTCCTGCGTGTCGTCGTCTTCCATGTCCGACGGCGGCTGGAAGTTGGGGTCCTTGTCCAGCGGCGTCAGTGGGTGCGGGATGCGTTCGTTTGTCGCTTGGTGCCTGATCTTGGGGAGCGCCGCCAGCGACGCGCTGCGGTATTTGCGCTCGTCCATGCGGAGTCGGTCGGGGTCCGGCTCGAAGTGGACGAGCTGGCTCTCCAGGGTCGGCGTCGGCGACCTCTCGCGCTGGGCACGAGAGCGTGAGCGGCCAACGGAGAGCGTCGGCGAGGGGGGGCCGGACGACATGGACATGTCGGACGACGGCGAGGGAATCGCCAGCTCCCGCTCCTCACGGGGAGCGGGGTCGTCCGCGCCGGCGCCGCCCTCGCCCCGCTCCTGGACGGGGGGTGCGGCTGGGGGTGCGGCGGGGGGTGCGGCTGGGACCGGGCCCGCAACCGCCCACCGCGACGTCGCGGGCGTGGGTGCCCTCGGCGCAGCGTCGATCCACGCCGCCTTCTCGATGGTGAGAATGTCGATGAGCGGCTGGACGCACTGCCTGAAGTCGTTGCCGTCGTTGTCGGTGGTGAAGATCCCGGAGGGGAAGTGCGTCTTGATCGTGTCGTGCGGATGGACCACGAGTTTGGCAAACTCAGGGGTCCCAACGGGATGCTGCGCCGTGTGGGCCTCCAGACGATTGACCATGTCCAACACGGTGCGCGTCTGGTCGAGCAGCGCGCGCACCAGAATGGTCTTCTGGCGGACGTGCGGGTCCATGTTCAGCGTAGCGGTCATGTAGCTGGTGACGCCCAGGCGCTCCACGAGACGCTCCGGAAGGAGCGCGCCGGGGCGGGCCTCGATCCTGAGGAAAAACATGAAATCCTGCTTGGGCAGCGGCGACTGGCGCCGCTCGGAGTGGATGGGAAGGTGTCCCACATCAATGGCCGCATTGGGAAAAACCAGGTTCACGGGGTCGGCGTGAAGGCGGGATACCCAATGGCCCTGCTGCATGCATGCGGGATGTCCACAAAAGTATCCGGGGTCCAGTTTGCGGCTCCGTTCCATCCTGACAATAGCGTTTGTCCTCTCCTGTTCCTTCAAGGCATCTGAGGAGCTCCTCTGTCGGTTCAGCATGGCGTGTGCGAAGTGCATTCGTGTGACTGGATATGCTGTAAGGGGGGGACGACGAGTTGTGCGAGTCGGTGGTGGCAAAAAGAGGCACTGGTTGGGCGACCCCGGCCCGGCTGTGTTTATATACTGCGAGAAAAAAAAGTTTTTTTTATCGTGGCATGCATGAGCCGGCGCGCCCGTTTTCCTCGTTAGGTGTCTGGGCGTCTGAGTATGTTTCGTGGTATTTGAGCTGGGCCTGACGGCGCCCATCGTGCTGGCTTCTACGCCTGGTCGTGGGGGGAAGCGATCTTATGACATCGATGAAGCGGCGGATGGACTCGTGGGAGGGGAGGGAGGCGGCAGATGGGGGAGGGGAGGAAGGCGCACAGCCGTCAGTGGTGGAGGGGCTGGTCAGGGAGAGCAACGAGGTGTTTGGGCCGCCCGGGGAAATGAATGACATGGCGGATGTTGGGGGGCACGATGATGGGACCGTCACCCCCGTTGTCGGGGCGAGGGCCCCTGCCTCCCTGTCGCCCATGCACCTGTCGTGCCGGGCACGGCGGTGGCCCATCGTGTACCACGGGCCGTCGACGACGGTGGACGGCAAGCACTGGTGCGGGCGGGGCCGGATCCCGCGCACGGTGCAGCGGTTCGTGGACGTGCGGCTGGAGGCGGTGACGGACGTGTCGGTCCTCTGCCCCATCGCGCAGGACGCGATCGTGGATGCGGACCGGGAGGCGCCCTTCTTCCCGCCGGGGACCACCTACTCCCAGAGCATGCCGTGCCTGAACGCGGTGGTGCTGGGGTGCGAGCACCGGTTCTCGGCGCTGCACCTGCTGTACCACTGGGTGCGGAACATGACGGTCAAGTGCCCCGTGTGCCGGCGGGGCATCGACAACGCGCACCTGCGCCAGTCGACGCTGCCCACGCACCTCCGCGCGGAGCTCCTGGCGCGAACCCGGAGGGAGCGGCGCAAGGACAAGGAGGAGGAGATCAACGCCGATCTGGAGCTGGCCCAGCTGATCGCGGCCACGCAGCAGTACGGCGTTTACGTGGGCATACCGATCGTAGCCGAGGCCCCCCGCCGCTTCATCCCGGAGCTGGGCGCCTTCGACCCCGGAAGCTTCAGCCCTCTGCATGTGATCATGGGGTACACGATCCCGCTGGTCGACCACAGCACGTCGGCGGCGCTCCTGTCGAGGGCCGACATCATTCCGTCGGTGGCGATGTCGTGGGCCCCCCTGCTTCCAAGCCGCGGCGCGCTCTCGGTCCCGTACCGCGCGCGGGTGCACCTGGAGCTGCTCGAGAGCGGGTTCGGGCAGGTGCCACATATGGCGGAGTTCGGGGCGCCGGCGCAGGCGCTCGCTGAGGGGTCGGTCCCTGCGATGCCCCTCGCCCCGATCGTCCCGGACGGACTGCCGCAGGGCGCGGAGGTGGCGAGCTATTCGTTGCTGCGAAACGTCATCTTTGTGGACGCGTTCTTCAGCGTCATCCCGTGGTGCCTCGGGCGCGTGTCGGGCGCATGCATCGAGCTCTTCCTCGAGCACGGGGTGAACGAAGGAGGCATGGCGAGCGGAGGCCCACGCGGCGCGAGAGATATGGTGGCCGTGTTCCGGAACGAGCGGCTGTCAGTGAGCTTCGGGTGCCGGTCCGGGATGTGGGGTATGCGCCGCGGGGCGGCGCCGCACGACCCGGCGGATGGTCGGCGCGCTGGCGATGAGCTCGTCCGGCTCAATCCGCCGCGGCTGCTCCTAAACCCGACGACCGAGGCGGGTGATGGTGGCGGAGTTCAGTCGGGCGGGACGGCGGCGGACGATGCGATGGAGGAGGATCCGCCGAACGACGACGACGACGAGGATGATGATGATGACGACGAAGACGAGGGAGAGGATGATGACGAGTCCAATTCACGCTTCGAGAACGACGAGATCGCACGGATCCTGTTTTCCGCGTCGGCCGTCGGCGGGAGGCACCTGGGCCTGGTGCCAGGGCATGCGTTTCGGATCGTGGGCGGGATCGACGCGATGCGCTTTCCCCCGTCGGAGATCCTGTCCCTCTCGAACGCGCGCATGCGCGACGGGCTCGTGGACCTGTCGCCGAGCATGCCCGACTCGCCGCTGAGGTACCTGGTCGAGATGCAGCACGGGGTGGTGCGGGAGGTGTTCTTCGAGGTGCGGCTGGACCTCTTCTGCCTCCTGGCGCTCGAGCAGGAGCATATTCGCCAAACCGCGCTGTTTCAGGCCGTGCCTACGCCGTGACGCGGGCCGAGGTGAAACGGGCGGCGGGACGTGTGTACCACGTGGCCGATTTTTTTTTCCGAACACGTCATCCTACGTGTAGGGAGGTCGAATTCGAACGTGTTTAAACAAACCCGTCCCCTCCCCGTTCTATTCGTTGCCGTGCTTCGCGCCTCCACGATATCTGCATCCAGCTCCTTTCGCCCCAGTGCTTCAACTCCAGCCAATGACCAAGTCTTCCTCCTCCTCCATCACCGCTGCCGCCCCTACCTTGTCGTCGACGGTCGCCGCCGTTGCTGTTGCGCCCGCTGCGGCGCAGACGACGGTGCGCCTCAACAACAACGCGCATCCCAGTCCCGAGCAGGCGCTCCGTCTCAAGTCGCGCGCCACCTTCACGCCGTCCCTCGCCTCGGGTAAGAACGCCAAGTTCATCGCCATCACCCGGGACCTGGTCCCGTGCCACGCCGACCTCTTCCGCAATGGAAAGCCCGTGGCGCTCCGCTTCACCATCATCCGCCCGCTCTGCGGCGGGTTCTCGTCCGTACCGTACACCAAGGGACCGCAGCAGGAGCGCGGCGCCAAGAAGCTGACGGAGCTCCAGTTCGTGCCGTTTGTCCCGCCCTTTGCGGTCTCGAGCTCCATGACGACGACGTCGGTGGGGGCCGCCCACATGTCGTCGGGTGGCGGCGAGCATTCCGGGGACTCGCTGGAGGCGCCGGTGCCCTTTGTCCCGAGGGTGGGCACCATCCCCGACAACCACATGCAGCCTGTGATGCAGATGTGGAGCTACGAGCCCGCGGAAAAGAACGAGAACAAGGGGCCGCGCTGCGAGGACGTCACCTGGACCCTGGGCGCGGGCAACACGGTGCTCACGTGGATGGACACCCAGCGGCTCGCGCGGACCGCCGTGGACCGCGCGATGGGGCGCGTCAACGAGAACTACGAGCCCATCGTGCCCGAGAACATCATGTCGATCCCTGCCATGACCCTGTGCGAGATCAGCGTCATCGGCAAGAGCCGGAAGGGCGCGGAGAAGGGCTACAGCCTGAATGTGACCAACATCAAGCCGCTGGACTACAGCCTCTACTCGTGCCTGCCGGACCTGGTGTTCCTGCCGCGGGAGCTGGAGGTCGCGCGCCTGGCGCAGATGGAGTTCGTGGCCAGGTACCCGTGCCTGACCAAGGACATCGAGATCAAGGACGTGCCCTTCTGGGCGCCCGTGGGCCACCAGGCGGTGCTGGACGACAGCAGCGTCGACCTCACGCAGACGGTGCGGCTGGTGAACTGGAACGAAGGGGGGCGCGGCGCGCAGGAGATTGATCTGCCCATCGACGTGCTGCTTCGGTACACCAACACCACGCGCGTGGACCACGCGTGCGCGATGCTGGAGATGGCCATCGCGTCGGGGGCCCTGTCGGTGCTGGTGTTCAACTCGGAGTTCTGGCAGCGCAAGAACGAGACGGGGTTCCGCGCGATCCCCATCGTCCACATCGAGACGCTGCTGGCGGCCCTGACGCCCACCTCGTTTGAGGCCGCGCCCTACGACCCCGAGATGCGCAACATCAAGGTGTTCCAGACCGGCGTGCGCGCCGAGATCGACGGCGAACCCTACACGGTGCGCATCCTATTTGGGACCAGCGCGGACAGTGTGGCCACGGGCCCGCCGCCGCCCCTGTCGGACTTCGCCCTGTGCGGGCTCGAGTCGGAGGTCGCGTCCGCCTTCCCTGTGCAGTTCGACCTCGTGCATCGCCGCACCGGGGCGGTCGTGCCCAAGGTGTTCAAGGGCTACTTCAACGCGACGCCGGCCAACCTCGTGCTCCTCCGCACCGGCCAGAAGCGCCGCCGCTTCCAGACCATGGAGGAGTAGTGGGCGGGGAAGGGGATTGGGTTGGAGGTGGGGGCGGGTGATGGGGATGGGAGGGCGGGCGCGCCCGGGAAAAATGAATGGTATTTTGCCAGTGTCGTTTGGGATTTATTTATTCGAATTTTAGGTGTTGTCTGCAGGCTTGGTTGTGCTGCTGACCTCAGATGGGATTGGGGCCGCTTCGTTATTGGCCGCCGCTCGATGGGCCTCTTCCTTAAGCGTAGCCTTCCTATTCTCGTCCTCCTTCTTCATACCACCCGGCGCTTTCTTCCCTTCCTTCCCATCCTTTCGCAATCCGGTGGCCGCACTGGTCGCAGCGGCCGCCTTGGTCGCGGCCTTTTGCAGCTTCTGCTCCTTCAGTGCCTTGTCTACGTCCGCCTTTTTGATGGCCTGCAGCTTAGCCAGGAGCGCCTTGGCCATGGTCAGCTCGTCCTTGTGCATGTCGTTGGCATGCTTGAGGTCGCTGGTGTAATCCGCGAACTCGGCGCAGTGGGCCTTGTAGGCCTCGACGTCGATCACCTCTCGCTTCATGATCTCCGCGACGACGGCCTTGTTATCGGTCTGGTTCTTCTCGAGCTTGGCGGTGAACTCCTTGATCTTGTCGTTGGACGCCGCGAGCTCGGCCAGCAGCGCCTTCATGTCCCTTGGGAACCCGGACAGTATCATGTCGCCGTACTTGGTCCCCTCCGGATCGGACTCGTTCTCGATCCCGGCGGTATGGATCTCGGTGGTGGCGGTCTTGTACAGGTTGTACGTGGACTTGGTGGCGGTGGCGGTGGCGTTCCGGACGGCGCTCGCGCCCTTCTTCACCTTGCCGTAGATGTCTGCGGTGCTGAGATCCAGCAGCGCCGAGTGGTGCATCTCGACGACGGTCGCGAGGCGGTGGATCGCGTTCCACACGTCCCCGTCGAGGCGCTGGAGGATGACCTCGTTGGCCAGATGGAGCGGCGGAGCGTGGAAGAAGGGGGGCGGGGACTCGCCAGAGGGCGAGGCGGGCTGATCTGGATCGTCTGACATAAACTGAGTGGTGGTGGGGGATTTCTCGCACTGGGGAGGTGCGGGATGGGCACTGGGTGGCCGCACGGTTTAAATATCGAGGTCGCTGTGCACGGACGGCTAAAACGGCGGCGCCTGACCCTTCATGCGTGGTCCAGGGGGGGGGACCGAAAAGGGAGTTGTAACAGATGCGCGCGGTGGACATGGACGCGCACCGCGTGGTGTGCAGGGGGATCCCGTGGCCCAGCGACTGCGCGCCGCCGTCGGCCAAGGATATGCTCGCGCGCCTGGAGCGAAACGAGGCCCTCGTGTCGTGGCTGCAGCCCAACGGGGGCGGCGTCGAGGACCAGTTCCCCGCGATCCAAGTGGGCGCGGTCTTCTACACGATCTCGCTGCGGATGATGAAGGCCGTGTGGAGGCACGTGCGGCTGAAGCGGGGCTTCGTCAACAGGGAGACCGTGCCTCACGTCGGGGTGCGGCTTAGGATCCCTACGCTGCTCCTGTGCGAGAAGATCCGCACGCAGCAGCGCTTCAATGTGAGTCCCTGCATACATTTAATGAGGGGGTCGGGGTGGGTGGGAGGAAGGCGCATGTGGGCCGCGCGAGGGTGCATTATTATTTAATTCTCGGAGCGCGCGCCGCGGCAGATGATGCGGGTGAAGCAGCGCGTCGTCGAGGGGGAGGCCGGCGGCACGCCGGGTGTGGACGATGGGACTGGCAAGCGCAGGCGGAAGGACGTCGCGGCGCCCGCCGGAGACGGCGCCCTCGCGTCGCCCAAGACCGTACCTGCCGCGGCAGGCGCGCCCGGGGGTAACGCCGCGGGGGGGAACTTCCGCGACATGCTGTGGGTCGTGGAGAATTGGATCGTCTCCGCGGAGCCCGCCGCCGGGTGCGCGTTGCAGCAGGAGGAGGGCGACCCTTCAGCAAGAGCGGCGGCGGAGGAGGGCGGACCGGCGGATCCGCCGCCCAGGAAGGGTGCTTGGGCCGGTTTCACGCGGTTTCGACTCGACGAGACTGAGCTCTTTGAGAATCTCATGTATCAGATGCGGAGGGACTGTCCTCGGCTATGCTCCGGGATGCCTCCATCCTCCACGTTGTCATTTGCATGATCATTTACGAGTCAAGTATGATTGGGCGTGTGTAGCGCATCGCGTAGCGCAGCTCGTTGAACCAGGCAGGCGCAGCCGCGTGTGGGCCGGCGGCGGCGGCGGCGGCGGCACCAGCGGCGACGGCGGCGGGAGCGGGCGGAGGGACAGGCAGCTGGAATACCACGCCGTCGATTCGGTCGTTGGCCTCCACCTCTGCCCACCTGTCTTCTGTGATATCGTCGTCTACCGTCGAGTTGAGCCATAGGCTCGGGAAGATGAAGGGTGGGTTCCTGGCGGCGTACTCGCGATGCATCCGCTCGGTGTGTGTATGAAGTTCCGTTCGGATCGTGTGGAGCGCCTTTGGCCTGTGCACGAATAGTAGAGGTACATTTTGGTTGACCGCCATGCTGATAAAGTGCAGGACGTTTTTCTCAGCTGTCCCGATGATGTCGCCCACAGGGGAATCTGCTAGTGCGCCGACAGCCATGGCAGGACGTGCAGGGGCGAGAAGTTCCACAGACAAAGGCTTGTTATCTAATTGCACCATGAATGGCAGCTCAGGCTCGTTGATGTATGGTATCAAGGGAGGCTGGTCCCTGTCCCAGTCCCGGACGAGCGCCTTGCATGCCTCAGAGAGGTGCACCAGCGTGGCGCTGTTTGACAGGCAGTTGGCGCCGAGGATCATCCCAATGGAGGTTTTGTATATTTCGCTGCCGTGTGTGACCAGGAAGATGTACAGGTCGGCCGGGAGGGGCTCGAATATAATTTCGTTGTCGAATTTGAAGCGATCTGGCATAGGGGAACGAGCGACTGGGAACGTGCGCCCATCGGCTGGGGCCAGAGTGGGCAACGAGGTCGAGTTGAGCACGTTCGGAAAATGTTCGAATGCATATAGCGCGATGTAGCGCTCTGTAAACTGCCTTATAGTCCTGGCTCCTGTGAGGGCGGTGTTATGGTTATTTAGAAGTATGCGTGATATGTTGCGTATCCAGTCCCGCGTGCCGGAGGGGAGAGGCTGGGTAGTGTTACCCGGTTCACTTGGCGCAGTCTCCAGGAGCATCTGGGTGTACGCATCCCTGATGGGGCCCACGACCTCTTGTTCTATGGCATTTCCTCTGATGAGTTCTTCCACTGTGTGGTTCATGCGCTGGAGCGTGACCGATTTTTGAAGGATGCTGCCCAGCACATCCTGAACGGCGCTGTGCGGGAACGTGCGGTTGACTGTGGCCTCGCGATTCGCGATCGTGAGCTTCCCCATCAGTCGGTACACGTCAGACATGAGCGTGGCCTCGCAGTGGACCAGCGTCCAGAGGCTTTGGCAGTTGTGACCCCAGACGGTGGCCTTGCGCCAGAGCCGCACGACGCGGTGTTGGGTCACGCGGCGCTGATTGTACACGAACACGCCGTCGGCGGGCTGCGCGTTCTGGTAGGGAAAGCTGGATAGTACCGTTGGTGTTCTCGCGCGCACGTGGAGGTACTCCCTATCGTCGTTCCACCTTGGCAGGAAGCCGTGGGTTTCGCGCTTGAGCTCTGTGTATATTCCAGAGGTGATAATACTTGCGTCTTGCGTGTGCTTTGTCAGACCTGCGAGTGACGCTCGATAATCCTCTGTGACGGCCTCGGGCGGGTTGCATGACATCTGTGACATGGTGAATGCAAAGTAGCGGAGCATGAGTGGGATGCTTTTTGATCGTAGTAGTCCAGCGTAGGGTGCTAGGTCATTTGCAGGGATGCCATATATCGAATGTGGGACCACCTCGAAATTCAGTACAGGCAAATTCAAATTCTGCATAGCTGCTTGGTCTGTTGCAACATCATTAGTGATGGCTGCCTCTTCGATGATAAATTGTTTTTGCAGGGCTTCATGAAGCTTGCTGCATGTGACAATCCAAAACAGATTGTTCATTTTTTGATCCGGCTGAATATCAAACACATCACGCCAGCCGTCTCTATTCATAAATGCTTCCTCTAGTTTGCCGAGTTCGTTTTCATCTACAGGGCCTTCTGTGCCTAACGCTGCATTATCCGCTTGGGCGGCAACGATCGAGGCTGCGGTGGCATTTGAGACGGTGTTGTTGTATCCGATGTGACGATTCCATAGACGGTTTGCTATAACATCATTAGAGAGTGAAGGTTCGATCCGGCCTGATTCCAGTGCTCGGCTAATGAGATTCATGGCGATTTCGCTGCCATTGAAAAGTCTGGCCATGAACTCTGTGCATTTGGCCTCTGTGGTATCGTGGCGGGACAGGATATTGACGGCCTCCTCCAGCTCGGAGAGGAAGGCAGTGTAGTTGTTGTTTGGAATGAACTCAGTGAAGGACGCATTTCCCGAGCCGGAGAGGGCCATTTGGCCCTGGTTCTCCATTGTCTTGGCTATGACGTCGAGGGCCTGGTTCATCTTGACGTCGAAGGCGTTGTCCAACAAAGTCTGGTTGCCCATATCGTCTGCGCGCGTCGCGAGGAGAAGGAACTGCAGCCGCGTTAGGTGTATCACGAGGATCTGCATGGAGATGGCGCGGTGGACCAGCCAGATGAATGTCCTGTAATTACAGTTGGCATCGACGGGGGGGCGCACCATGCCGTGGGGATTGCCCGTCGCTGAGTAGGGGGTCTTGTACGCGAGGGTGTGCTCGAAGCGATCTTGGAGGATCTGGAGGTACGTTTGGAGGTGCTTCGCGCCAGTTGACGACTCCCGCGATACGAGCTTCACGCGGTCCAGGGCCGCCTGGGTCTCACGACCCATGCGGATGGTCTGTGTGATCCAGTAGTCGTGGAGGGGCCCCATGTCGTAGTTGTTGTGATTAAGCATGTTGATCGCGGGCATGGGGGAGATCGCGTGCAGCATGTACTGCTGGAGGGCCGCCGCGGCGTCTAGGAGGTCATCGGCTACGGTCATCGTTCGGAGTACAGCTGGGGACGGGGAGGAGGTCGCTGGACCCGGCTACGACGCAGTAGCTGCTGGGCTCTGGAGATGGGAATATCTTTATATAGATTACCATGGCATGAAGACGCGACGTGGATTTTGCGCGGGCGGGTTGGCCGACTTTTTTTTTCTTTTTTTTTTCAGAGTCCTCACACAGGGCGCAACAACATCTACCCCTTTGCGTTTTTCCCCGTCCTGAGTGTGCCCCGTGTTGTTCTTGTGAGCGTGTGGTATGTCAGTCGTGGGAGGGGATGAACCGCAGGCCGTCTTGTCTCAGAATGCGGCCGAGGGTGATGATTGGGATGGGAGTGAGGACGAGGGAGGGGATCAGGTAGCGACATTGAAGCGCGTCGGTTCCAGGAGAGGGGTTGAGGCACTCCAGAGCAGCGACGAGGACAGTGGGAACGACAAGGAGAATCGAAGCTCGCAGGACGCGAACAATACGCAGGAAAACGACGCGGCACCGGCTGGCCGCGTTCCGTCTGCGCCGCAGTCAAAGGCGCAGCGCGGCGCAAGGGGGGGCGGCTCCGCCCAGAGGGGAAGGCAGCGGGTCCAGGCGGGGGAGAGCCGCGGCGGTGGGCGTGGGCGCGGCGGAGGAGGTGGGCGCGGTGGAGGAGGAGGAGGTGGGCGTGGGCGCGGAGGCGCGCGCGGTGGCATACGCGGGGGCGGCGGGTCGCACCTTCGCGGGGGCGGCGGGGCGGCGCCGATGCGTGGCACCCCCTCCTCGTCGCACGAAGGATCAGATGAGGAAGGAGGGGGGGACGACGGGGACGACGAGGGGCAGCGGGATCCGCAGCAGATTGCGAACAGCATGATGCAGCGCGGCAGGGCGGGGAACGGCGGCGGGCGGCGCGAGGGCGGGGGCGGCGGCGGCGGCGCGGGCGAGGGGGGCGGCACGTCCAGGGAGGACCTGTTGCTGGCGACGCTGCACGAGGCGCTTCCGGACACGATGATTGCGTCGGTGACGCCCTGCAGCCTCAAGATCCCGCGGATGTACCTTCGGCCCCCGAAGATGTGCGCGGTGAACCGCAGCATCATGTGCGTCGCCCCGAACGATCTGGACATCAACCGGTTTGCGCCGCTGCTGGCCTTCGTGGTGAGCGGCGACGAGGCGATTCCCTCGCTGTTCCAGTCGGTGGCGTGGATGATGGAGACGATCAACCGCGCCTACGACTACACGGGGTTCGTGGTGCCGACGCCCAACACGCGCCTGGCCACGGTCTCGCGCGGCCCAAAAAAGGTGCAGGTGACGGGCGTCGAGGCGCTGCTGCGCGCCCCGGGGATGCGGCTGTCGGCGGAGCAGCGGCGGCGAAACGAGGAGGAGGAGGAGGAGGACATGGTGGATGAGCTGGAGGACGATTCGGACTCCGAGCACCCGCGGACGATCCGTGTCCCGCGGAACTACCGCGACGACCGCAAGTACTATCGGCACCTGATGGGGCATAACATCCTCTCGCACGAGGCGTACTGTAACGAGCAGCTGATGGCGAGCGGCGAGGGGGCGGCGTCGTACGTGCAGGTGCCGATGGTCAAGATGTTTCTGCGGGTGCACCCCGTCGAGTACGTGCAGGTGGACGATGCCGACGGGTCGGAGGAGCAGGTCCGCAAGACGGCGAGCGTGCTGTACGTGTCGCCGGTGGACGGGTTCGACCTCATGGGCTACATCAACAACATCCTGGAGCACAAGTACGTCCGGAATCAGGACAGGCAGAATGCCAATTGGACGTCGAACTTTTGCGAGCTGTGGGCGCGGGCGCTCAACTTTGAGGCCAGCGAGAACCTGGGCATGGGCCACCTCGAGACGCCGAGCTCCGAGCGGGTGCGCAGCCTGTCGGGGCCCTACAGCCTCGCGAGCACCCTGAGCTACTGCAACGTGGGCGAGCGAATCTTCAACGGGCTCCAGACGCAGATGCCCAAGCGGTCGCACATGAAGCCGGGGACCCTGTTGGTGCAGGGGTTCCCGTCCTTCGACGCGCCCCTCCGGGTCGCCGAGTTCATCCGGACCATGCGCGGCAAGGACCGGGCGTACCAGCAGCTCATCGAGATCTGGCGCGCCAAGTTCCGCGAGCTGCGCGCGGCCGGCCCCGACGAGGACGGGCTGTCGACGCAGCCGTTCCCGGAGCTGGTGCCCGGGCTCTTCGCCGAGTGCCGGATCGCCGCGCAGGTGGACCTCAGCGGGTGCATCGAGCTCAAGGTGGACGACCCCAAGTCCATGATGGGCCTCATGTACCCCAAGGTGGCCGTCGCCGTCATCGGGTACTACCTGTCGACGGCCAACGACGGGTCGGATGTGATGGGCCGGTGCACGCTGGACCAGTACGTCACGACGCACGTGGACGACGAGACGGGGATGACGCTCGCGACGCGGGACATTTTGCGCAAGGCGTACGAGGGGGTCCAGAACGCGTCCAAGGACCTGCCGCGCGCCGGGATGTACCGGCACGTGCGCGACACGCTGCTGAAGACGCTCGACGAGAAGCGGACGCGGCTGCTGGCGAGCGAGGCCGGGGGCCAGCCGATCGAGCCCATCCTGTCGGAGATGGCGGAGGCGTACACGCACTTCATGGGCATGATCATCAAGTCCAACGAGCGCGCGATGAACATGGGCGTGTTCGGGTCGATGCGCGTCGAGCAGCGGTCGGAGATCATCGGGAAGCTGGCCAAGAGCGACCTCCCGGGGAACCTCCTGCGCTCGATCCAGTTCTGCCTGGACCGGATCCACCCGGACCTGCGCAAAACCCGGCAGCGGTACCACCACTCGGAGGAGATGATGGCGCTGAATGACTTCCTCGTGGCGCTGTGCGTGCTCAACGAGACGGCGCTGATGAACGCGATCAACATCTCGACGCTTGCGCACATGCTGGTGTCGGACGTGCTCTTCAACCACGGGTCCGATAACAAGTCGTGGGTGTTCAAGGGGTACACGACGTGGGTCGCGGGGGGCGGCGCGCACCTGTGCACCAAGGACGGCATCTCGAGCGACAAGATCAACTCGTCGGGGCTGTCCAACGTCGTGATCAAGATGATCAACTTCTGCCTCGAGAGCATGGCGTCGCTCGTGGACCATGGGGCCGGCGTGCTCTGCCTGTCGATCGACATGCTGTCCAAGATCACCGCGCCCCAGATCCACTGCCTCTGCGCGTCGACGTACGTGGGGTCCAACCCGCACCCGCTCAAGATCCCCGACAAGACCCGCTTCCTCCGCCTGCTGGGGCTGGACGAGATCAACCGCCAGCTCCCGGCGGGCGCGCTGGACGCGCTCGTGGTGCGCATCCCGCGCGACCGGCTCGGGGGCGGGTCCACGGTCGTGACGTGCGAGCCCGAGGCGGGCAAGCCCATGCGCGAGTCCGGGGTCGTGGTGCAGGAGCGGTCCATGAACCCGGGGGTGCTCGCGATGGCCTCCAACGCGCTGCCCATGAAGGCCGAGGACCAGGAGTCGATCAAGTCGCTCCTCACGGCGATCCACGTGGCGATGCCCGGGGCGCCGCCCACGGACGGCAAACGCCTCATGGACATGCTGGCGGGCGGGGTCGGGGACTCGCCGGATGCGGCGGCCGCGGACGGGGCCCGGCCCAAGCGCAAGAAGATCACCAACTTTGGGCAGGAGCAGGCCGAGGGCGTGTGCATGGAGCCCACGGACAAGGAGGTGAAGGAGGCCCTGGCCTACATCCTGAGCGCGATGCCCGCGGTGTCGGGGTGGCTGGGCCTGATGAACAAGACGGGCATGACCCAGTACGAGGTGGACCCGTGCGTGATGTGGCTGTTCAACCACATCGTGTCGCTGTTCTCGCGGTTCATGCCCTTCATGCTGGGCTCGAGGTTCCAGGCGGACTTCCACCGCCTCATGGAGGGCTACATGTCGCACGGGGTCGCGATCTGCAAGCTCACGACGGTGATGAAGCACTTCCGCCGGCCGCGCGCGCGGTTCATGGACGCGTGCGTGCACTCGGTGCTGGACATGGAGTCGAGCGCGCTCACGCTCCAGCTCATGCACACGTGCATGATGACGGGGCTCGCGCGCATGATGGACACCAACCTGTTGTGGGCGAACCAGGTCATGGCCGCGATCCTCGACACGCCCATGCTGGACCTCGACTGGCTCGTGGCCACCCTGTGCGGGCGCAGGTACAAGCTGCCGTCCACAGGCATCCAGAAGGACGAGCACACCCCCTCGGTGGGCTTCTTCATCGACATTCCGTGCGAGGACCCGGCCAACGCGGAGCGGATCGACCGCTCGGACCCCAACGCGCAGCTGCTGGCCGCGTTTCTCCACCGCGTGATGCACCTGATCAAGGGCGAGTTCGTCGGGGTCCCTGGCGCCATGGAGTACAACACGTACATGAAGATCCAGCCGTACCTGAGCCGGTTCGTGGGCCTGTCCAAGAACCGTTTCCCGACGTACCAGCTCATGTTCGCCGAGTGCTCGGCCAAGACCGTCGACCTCGTGACGCTGCTGAACAGCGACGCGATCTCGCTGCGGAACCTGTGCGCGGCCATGGGGGTCGCCTACAGCGGCGACGAGGGCGTGGGCGACGACCAGCAGAGCCGCGCGTGCCTGCGGGATCGGGGCTCGTTCGTGCTCCTGTCGAGGGACGGGAGGAGTTTCGGGAGCTCCATGACGGACGCGGCTGGAGCGGGTGGTGGGGGAGGGGGCGGGGGACCGGGCGGCGGCGGAGGCGGGGCTGGGACGGGCGGAGGAGGGCGCGACGGGGGCACGGGCCTGTCGGCGATCAAGCACGTGCTGGTGAATGTCGTGCACCATCTCTTCCTCCGGGCGCTGCAGGGGGAGGTCGGCGGCAAGCCCGTGGAGCTGCACTCGGACAACTCGCAGGAGATCATGTGCAACCTATACCCGTGGTTCCTGCGGCGCTTCTTTCCGATGCAGGCGGTGCCCGTGGGCTCGATCCAGCCGCTGTGGTTCCGGCACACGGCCACCGGGGTCGCGCCGCCGGTGGTGGCGGTGAACGCGGGCCGGGTGTTTGAGACGCACGTCCAGTGCGCCAACGGCTTCCGGGACTACGTGCTGCGGCCGCTGGCGGTGAACCCGGCGCGGTACTATCGGGACTACTGGTGGGAGGACGTGTGCCACATGGGCTCGTACATCCAGATGTGGCAGCTGGTGGTGCAGTTATCGCAGCCACGCGAGGTCATGCCCGTGCCGAAGCTGTCGGCGCGCGTGCCGGACCTTGTGCCGGGTCGCGTGTACCCCGTGCGCGACCTGAAGCACCAGCGCGGCGTCGTGTGCGTCTACCCGCGGGGGATGCGGTTCGTGCTGCTGGGCATGCACAAGCCCACGGACGGCGAGACGTCGTGGTGGGCGCTCGAGCCGGAGGCGTTCCAGTCGGTGCTGGAGGACAACTGCATCGTGGTGGGCCCGCTCGTGCACCGGGGGAACGCGGCCATACGCCTGGGGCCGACGGAGGACGGGGAGCTCGAGCGCGTGGGGGTGCTGCTGCCGCGGGCCGACGGCAACGACTTTGAGGGGATCGACTTTGGGATGGCCGCCGACTGGAAGGCGGACTTTGAGCAGATCGTCTACCCCGTGGATAAGCGCTACTTCCTCTCGGCGAGCCTGGACGGAGGGTACCTGTACACGGACGGCGAGGATCAGGGCGTCATCTCCGAGGAGCACGTGGAGCCCATCCTCATCGGCACGACGGTGTACGTGAAGGTCGAGGATGCGCGCGAGGTGCTGGGCGAGCAGCGCGTGCCTGCCAATTTCAACTCGGCGTATGTGATGTTTAAGCTGCGGTACCCGGACGAGTGCGCCCTGGAGCCGGCCGAGAACGACAAGGTGTACGTGGTGGTGGACTCGCCGGACGGGGCGTGCGTGTACGGCTTTTCGCCGGACGCGTGCTTTGTGGATCCGGTGGCCACCGAGTCGGATTCGCAGGACGGAGGAGGGGACGAGGAGGGGCGGCGCGCAGAGGAGGAGGGGGGCGGGGGGGCGGCGGCGGCGGCGGCGAACAGCGGAGAACCACGCGCCGAGGAGGGGCGGGGTGGACCGGCGCCTGCCGATGCTGGACAGGGCGATGCGTGAGGAGGGCGGTCCTCCCCCTGTGCGCCGTTTGTTGGTATTGGAATTCGTGATATAAACGATGCCTCTCTCGCGCGCGAAGTGTGTGTGTGGATACTGTGGGCGTGCAGCCCTTCTTAGCTTGAACGATGTATAATAAGTCATTAAGGCCAGAGGGCGCGGAAGAGGGGGCGTCGCCTAGCGAGCATGGGTGGGGGTGTTGGTTATGGAACGGGGATGACGAACCGCCCGGTTACGGCCGTTGCGACAGGTCGTTGGCCGCGATCTCGGAGGACGGGGAAGTCGAGGATGATGGGGCCCGGGGAGACCACGACGGGAAGGGCGGGGGGTCCACTGCGGGCGGCGGCGCTCATAATATCATGTCCAGCAGCGGCGCCTGCTCCTCGTATACACGCCCATCGGTCATGTCGCGGGTGTACATGGTGATGGACGAGTACCGGCTGACGCTGCAGCTGGTGTTCCTCATCCTGGGCACGGTGGTGCTGTGGGAGTGCGCCAACCATTGCCTGCCGTGCATCTTTGTGCTCATGATCGTATCGTGCTTCTTCTGCCTCGAGTACCGGCTGGTGAACCTGCTGCTGTGGGCGTGCATCGTGGTGCTCTGGATGCACGGCTGGACCTTTTCGTCGTCGTCGGGCAGCGGGCTGCATGCGTCAATGGGGTGGAATTGACACGGGGGGCGGCGGAGGACGAGGAGCGGGGAACCACTCCGGCACAGAGGGCGATCGGAGCCTCTCGCGCACCGCCTGGAGGCGGCCCTCGTAGCTGCGGTCGTGGGACGCGTGTTGGGCGGACCAGCTGGAGGAGGGCTGGTCGGGCGAGCGCGTCGCGACGCGGACGATGCCTGCGCGAGGGAAATCTTGGGTGGCCGGCGGGTCAACAACCTCCTGCTGTGCCATGGCGGCAAGGAACCCAAAGGCGGCCCCAATCAGCGCCGGGGTGCTGCGTATCTTAAACATTCCGCGGCTCGGTCGTTTCGTGAGCGGGTGCTTAAATAAACCAAGGAGTGCCCGTGTTTTTACTTGCCCGCCGCTGCCCCGCCACCCCGCGATATTCCGTGCACTATGCAGTTATGGCGCGCGCCCTTGCGCACCAGCGACACCTCCAGCACCTCCTTTTCCCCGCCCCGGACCATCCCCTCGGCGCTCTGCCGCATGGTGACGCGGTACCCCAGGCTGAGCTCCCTGGTCTTACCCATGTTCACAAAGCTGCGCGCGAACAGGGACGCCGCCGTGTCGTTGTCGATCTCCAGGATGCAGTCCAGCCGCTTGTCGTGCTGCCACGCGTGGATCACGCGGCCCACATCTGGCCCCTCGTGCTCTATCTTAACGGGTTTTCCCACGAGCGCGCTCGTGCTCGCGAGGTCGTGGATGTCCCGCTCGCGCAGCAGCACCCCCGAGTGCGAGTCGTCCTCCCCGTCGGGGTTGACAGTCCCCCATAGGGTCATGCGGTGCCTCTTGCTCGCGCGGGCGTCCCCCTTGTCATCTCCTACACTAGGGCTGCACGCCACCATTCGCGTGCCGGTTCGCGCGGCGCTTGTGCTTTTCGTTTTTATATCAAACCGAATGGAATGGGCGACTCTTCCGCAACACAGTCTCACGGGACGGACCCGGAGCCAGGTATAGAGCGCGGTCGGGGCGCGGTGCATATGGGTGAAGATGGTGTAGGAAATGGGAGGAAACGCAGGAGGGAGCATGCAGATGGACACGGAACGATTGGGCCGACGGGAGGAAGGCCACACGGGTCGTTGACGTCCCGGGTTGTCAGGCGTCAGCGCGACGGTTGCGCTTAGCCTGGTTGGCCTTGCGCACACCCTCGTGGTACATCTCTTTTGCGATGTTATGCGTAGATGGATCGCTGGCGATTTTGACCACATCGTTGAAGTCCTTTACCATCAGCGTCTTGCGTTTGTGGTTGACCGTGTTCATGAATGCGCTCGCCATGAACGAACCTACCTCCCCAGCGCAAGCGAGCTGTAAGACTTCCAGCATGCCATTGGATATGCAGACACCCTCCTTGCCCAACATATCCAGCTGGCACCTGACCAGACGCCGCAACGCCGTTTTAGGGAGGATGGTGTTATCGTCCGTGAAAGACTTTTGTCCTTCCCTGAGATCTTTCCTGAATGCTTTGGTAATAGCTTTGCGCCCCGATGGTTTGGGAGCGCCCCTCCCTGCAGCGGCCGCTGCATTGCCGTTCTTCCTGGCGCGTTTGGCCGCCTTTTCCTCAAGCTGTCTTAATTCCGCTGCCTCCCTTTCGTGGTAGTCTTTGTTTGATTGTGCAATTGCCATTTTTACGCGGACGAGTGCCTTTTCATCGCTTGACATTTTTGCATACTCACCCTCTGCGTCGCGTTGCTCGAATTCGGCATATGCCTTCGCCTTGGCTGCGTTCTCCATAGCAGCATCCGCTCTAGAACGGGCGATATCATCCGCTTTTTGTTTGGCGATTTTCTGCTCAATCTGGTAGATGACTCGCTTCACGTGTGCAGCTGGTTCCGCGTCGGGGAAATCTGCAGACTTCTTGGCGGGAACTGGACGAGGCTCCTCAGTGTCTTCTTCGTCGGTATCGTAAAAATTTCTCAAGGCCTGCTTTGCGGCAGCGTCCTTGGGACGGGCTTCGGGACCTGGTCGGTTTCCCATTTGGTCGATGAAGGTGGTATCAATGGAGTCGTCGATACCTCCGCGGGCTTCTAAAAGAGCGGCGTCCCTGAAAAGGGTGGCGGCGACAGCGGCGGCGGCCTCGTCGGATAGACGAGCAGCTTCGGCGGCGTCTGCAGCAGCTTGAGCAGCGGCGGCGGCGTCT
>SESA01000557.1_pt1 | contig 23493 bp, 22 predicted proteins | sample 3171451 | NCBI WGS metagenome assembly SESA01 (sample SAMN06051862, study PRJNA518727) | freshwater metagenome | biome: subpolar coniferous forest; feature: holomictic lake; material: water; isolation source: holomictic Lake 227, 8 m depth | place: Canada: near Kenora, Ontario | collected...
ACTCGCATCCTGCATATAAGATTTGAACGCTTTTACGATTGAATCATGAAGGTCTTCAAACGTTTTAAAATATTTCAAGTGCGTTGCGTCACGTTTAGTATTTTTCCAAAGTTTCTCAATGGGATTGTAATCGGGGGAATAAGCGGGAAGCGGTGTAATCGTAAGACGATCCGCGTGTAGCACCTTAAACGCCTTGACGATTTTACTATGATGATAAGGCGCACCGTCTTCCACTAAAAAAATCTTGCCGTCATAATGTGCCAGCAGTTGTTTCAAGAACTCAATATAAGTAAGTCCATTAAATTTCCCCACTGCTTCGGTATGCTTTAATATAACCTCTTGATAAGTTGTCATTAATTTCTCATCAATAATCGCTTTTAGCGCGTTTAAAAAATCAAATTCTGTTGCATACAGTTCGCCCTTTAAAGTCTTCAGCAGGGTAAGCAGTTCGGCAGGTAATGCCGCCTCTTTCAGTAATTTCAGCGATTTTGGTTGCAGGGAATAGGCCAGTAATTGCCGATATTGAAAGCTTCCGGCTCCCAGTTCAATCGTGCCGAACATTTTCAGTCCCTTGCGTATCCCTCTGGTTTTAACTGTTGGCTGTTGTCCTATCGGAGCCCAGGTGCGGGCCAATGAACCCCACATCGCAAAGGAGACTTCATCGCCAAATAACACCACAGCATTTTCTTCTTTGGCTTTTTTGAGCAACGCGGGCAAGGTCTCCTCCAGCCAGACTTTTCTAGCCAGCTCATACTTTTCCTCATCCTGACGGTCACTGATGAAACGGGCTTTTTGGTAGCTTAATCCCAGCTTTTTTAATAAACTGGCCAAGTAGTTCAGGTTGTAGCAAACAGAAAATTTGAGCACAATGAGCTCTGCAATCATGGCACAGTTCCAGATTCCGCTAGAAAATCCGTGTGCTTCAGGGCCTTCAGTTACCATGACGCACAATTGTTTTTGCTGCGCTTTAGTCAGTTTTTCTTTACGGCCACGCCCGTGGTAATGCTTTCCCATTACCCAGTCTATCCCTCCGGACATGAATTTTAATAGCCAATTGCCTACAGTTTTGCAGTTTATTCCAAACAGTATTGCAATCTCCTTTATGCCTCGCCCTTCGCCATAACAAATCAGTGCTGTTGCTAATCGGTATGCTTGAATATTTTTTAATTTGAACGCAGTTAACAAACTTGCCCGTAGTTTTTCTAATAGCGCTTTGGAAAAGGATATTGCTAACACTGCCATTGATATGATCACTCAATTTTGTTAAATGGACATATTCTAACGGAATTTTAGGGAATTTAATTTCTGAAAGTCTATATATTGTGAATCCAAAGGGGATGTATCAATCAGACTGCTTTGCTCGGAATCAGCTTCTCTAGCTTCATCTAATAGGGGATCTGCTTGAACTTCTAAATCAATGCCTATTTGTTTGCTGATGTCTATTATGTCTCTGCTTTTCGTATATGTTTGCGTTTGCTCATTTGGGGCGCTCATGTAACCTCCGAATTTTAGCGGCTAAAATTATCTGGACAAACCCCGACCCTGTTTAATGGAGGAAGGAGTAACAACTGCCTTGTTTCCATCATATTTTATACTGGAATCACTCCCAATAACAGGTACTTTATCGAATAATTCACGGTCATGTTTGACAAAGATTTTCCCGACCTGTTGATACACATAGGCTTTATCTGTGTGTAGGATGATACCTTCATAATTCTTGGTCTTGTCGGCATCCGTAGACAGATGTATGTTGTATATACCTGGTCTGATTGTTCCTGCTTTTTCGACCCTATCTGTAGCCCATTGACCAGAGCTTTCGCTCTGAATGAGTTTCTGCCCATTCATAACAAGCACGCGTTGTTTCATTGTAATTCGTTGCCTAAAGGATGGAGATGTTTCATGCTTATAAAATTTTAGCCGCTAAAATTGTCACTTTTCGGCTTGCTCCTAACTATAATGCCTGAACATTATTATTTAACCTTCAAGAATGGCTACTAGCAATACTTGGGTAAGATCGGCTTCAAACTCATGCCCATCGTCGTCATATTTCAACCATGCAAACCCTTCAGTCGGTGGGCGACGATTCACCAGTAAGCGAGCAGGGCGGTCATTGTGTTGAACCTTGATAATCGCTCTTTTTAACTTAGTTGGGTCATCAATCTTGTCAGTCTTTTTCTTCTTGGCGTCCTTTTCATTCATAACAAAATAAACGCCGTCGTCTGGTTTCGCATCGTTTTGCTTCTCGGCCAAAAACTCACGAAACAACTTAATAGGCCCTCTTGTTATTTCTTCTATGGTTTCATCAAGCAACCAATTATTCACTTCATGAGGATTCTTTTTGTGAAGCATCACGAGTTCATTGACAATCGTTACATCTTTGCAGCGACCTGAGTTGAACACATCGGCAATTGAATCAGGCAAATCAAGTAAGGTAGCGTGCTGCGTCACGAACGCAGGCGATTTGCCTAAATTTTTGGCAATATGAACCCTTTTAACGCCTTTTGCCAGCTCGATACCTATAACGTCGGCTATCTCACGAGGAGTTAGACTATCCCGTAGCAAGTTCTCAACAACTTGGTCGTAATTATTGTAATCGTTGTCGATATAGCAAGGGATAGTGGATTTTTTAGCCAGTTTGGATGCACGGAAACGCCGGGCACCATGGTTGATAATATAACGGCCTGGAGAGTTGTTATTTTCGCGTACTGAAATCGGTGTTTTTACGCCACGTAGCTCGATATTGTCCGTTAATTCATCCAGGCTTTGCTTAGAAAATCCTGGATTATCTTGTTTCCTTGGCTGGTTGGGGTCTTCATCAATTAAATTCATATCTAGGAGCAAAGGAGAACCGTTAGAATGGTTAGGAAAATCCAGTAGAGCAGAAAGATCGCCCATGCTTTCAAGACCTAACCCTGATGATTTAGCAGGCGACTTATTGAGTAAAGTAGTCATTATTATGTAATCTCCATTTTTTCAAAAACATAGGCGGCTAATGCGCGGACTTCCTGAGAAGCCTTACGAGCTGCGGTCTTTTTAATCTTCCAGACCGGAACACCCGATGCCAACGCATCGGCAATACTGCTTCGCAAACCAATCCCAGTGGGAATCATAAGCTGTGGGTAAGCTTCTAATAACTCGGTGTGATGGCGTAGATGCCGGGGGTTTCTGGCGTCAACTTTACTTGGCACCATCCCAAGAAATTTTAGTTTTGTATTTAACTTACGGACATTTGCAATGGTAGTAAGCATTTTCTTGATACCTTGAAGGCTGTAAACCTCAAGTTCAATAGGCGATAAAACGCAGTCTGCAGCGAAGAGGGCGGCAGCAAGACTGACACCAAGGGCAGGGGCCGTGTCGATTAACGCTACGTCAAAACCACAATCAGCTAAAGCGGTTATATTTTCTTTAAAAACTACTGAGGCGTCAGTTAAGCTACGTCTTTCCATGTTTGCAAGAACGGGGTCTGAAGCGACTAGCTGCAACAGAGGCCCATCAGGTAATTTGCTGAAAGCTTTTCGCAGGGTGTCACCATCCATGTCAAACATTTGGCTTGCCAAATAACCGCTATTAAAATCTTGCAGTGTAAATGTAGCGTTCCCTTGGGTATCAAGATCAATTACTGCAACGCGTTTGCCACGCTCAAAAAAATCGAATGCAAGATGAACAAGGCTTGAAGTTTTGCCGACACCGCCTTTTTGTTGTGCAACAACCAGTGTTTTCATGTCAACTTTTCTCGTTTCTTTACTGCGATCTCTGCCCATTTATTTACGATGAACGCCTGATGCTCTGGTAGTACCGCCGAAACCATCTTAAAACCTTCCGGAAGATTTTTTGTAGTGTGTGCTATCCATATTCGGTTGACTGCTTGTGAAACCGCCCCTCTCGATAACCCCAGTTGTTCCACAAATACCGTTTGTCTTAGGCCATCGACTAAAACGCCATGCGCTATCTCTAGTGTTTGGCTTCCCACATCCAAACCCTTTATGCACTCTTGGAACTGGGTTTCGGATAATCTTTTTTTCATGGATTTCACCCATATTTTGCTCCGCGATTAGTTAAAGATACCAGTGTCAGCCAGCTTAATTAAGTATAGCTAAACAATAATGATAAAACAATAACTTTTAGCGGCTAAAATAGATATTATTGAAACGGGACAAACTGAGGTATTGTTTAAATGCCTTTTGGTTTATAAAACGTAACAAAATAAGTTAGGAAAGTTAGTGCCAAGAAATGCAAAATAAAAATTGCACTGGCATAGTGTCCAGCCGTATTCCAGAAATACAACATCCGAATAAACTGGAACACGCAGTCGATTGAAACAATCCATTTCAAGATTGGCCATGTTAAAACGCTGAATGCCCAAATAATTTTTATAACACCGTTGCCAAAACTAGATTTTACTTTGTTTCGTTGTGGTGATTTTAAAACCGGACCAAATTTTTCAGTTGTTCCTGGTTGTTTTGGAAATTCTATAATCTTTGCCATCATTTTACACCTTCCACCTTTGTTGCTTCAATGCTCTTGTAAGTCCCGCGCTTGTGTCTTGGTATGTCAGTACCTTGACGTAACGCCCCGGATATTACCGGGGCGTTACTTACGACTAATTCATTATTGCGTGGCAATTGCCTACAAAAACGGTTTTTCAAGTCATAGCTAAAGAATTGCCACCGTATCATGTGCTACGATGCTAGCATAACATAAACAGTTAATTAAAATAATTTATCTAAACAATTTACTTTATAGCAAGCTATAAATATAAAAAGCATCTTGTTGTATTTTTTATGGGGTGTAGCTCTGGCGACGGTTGGTTTGTGTATAGTTTTGTTCTTCACGATTACTTTGTATGATTAAAGAAAGACTATAAATAAGGATAAAAGAATAAGGGCGTATAGAGTGCTTAAATATATTATTAATATCAAGTACATATAGTGACTATTTTACTATGACCCGCCCCTTAAAACCACCGTCTGCATGATAAAATCAGCCAAATGGAAATGACCCGCCCCTTAAAACCACCGTCTTTTTTATGACCCGCCCCTTAAAACCACCGGGTAACCTTAGAAAAATGATTAAAAAACATAAGAAATTTAGCTGCGCCCCTTAAAACCACCGACACATGCCCCTTAAAACCACCGTCAAATGCCCTGACCCGCCCCTTAAAACCACCGACATTTATTATATTTTTGATTGTCCCTGTCTTGCATTGGCTGCTTTAACTTCTTTAATGAATTCAAGCGTAGGTGTTAAGGTGTATATAACATCCATAATCTTATTGCGCTCACCTGTTACCACTTTACGAGTAATATCGCTGATTATTTTTTGATCTATTAATTCATTCATGGAAAAATCACATGCTTCAATGGCCTTACGCTCTCTACTGTAATTATTAAGCATAGCGCTATCGCGCTTAATGGTGCTATATCGCGTTTCAAAGGTTTTCACCTTGCTAGCAAAGGTGTATTTGTTAATTATTAGTTTATGCAGCCATCTGGCCAATTGAGTTGTGTGGCTCATAAGCTGCTGGTAATTAAATTGTCTGTACGTTAATTTATCCAGGGATTCAGTAATTAACGGATGAAATTGGACATACCATTTTGCATTACGATCTTCACTTATATCTTCACGCGTAACGCCGGCCAGAACAGGGAAGTAAGCACTTCGGGCAAATGATTTATTTTTCTTGTCCCCGCTACTTAGTTCAATAATACTTAAAGACAAGATATTAAGGCTTTGCACAATCTGAGTATAATTGCGTTCATGCCCACGCCGACTCAATTCTTCTCGCAATTGATAAAGCGTAAACATTACCCCGCTATGTTTGTTCTGTTCATGAAAACCCATGTTCTGCATGGATGCGATTTTACGAAGCGCCTCTTCGATAATCTCCTCATTCGAAGATGGGTAATATGAGACGGTAGATTCAATGCCATTATTAATTTCTCGAATTAGTGCCGGTTGGATTATTGCCGTAAGCTTCGTTTGTTTGTAAAGAAAATCAATCTGTAACAAATCTAATCGCCCTTTATCATCACGCATTTTATTCATGGCTTTTTGTGAGATTGAATAGCGCGGCACACTATCCCAAAGCTCGATTGAATTAGAAACTTGATCTTGCTGTTCTTCAGTATTAACGAAAAATGTTTGAAACAAACAAAGTTGCTTGTTAGAAAAGGCATCTTTATGGAGATGCGGAACATCTCTTTTGAGGTTTTCTGGTAAATTTACAATATTTTCATCTTGGTCGCCCATGTGATTGTCCTTGTATTAGTTAGTATCAAAGGCATATACGATTATAAAACAAAGTTACACGATTCCTTGGCTATACGAAACCTCGTCATGTCGTGTAAGATTCCATGTGAATTGGAACTTGTTTGGTGGCGTTTATTTGGCCTGCTTAAATATAACATGTTATTTAGCTAAACAAAAAAATAAATCCAGGTCTGAAATTTTAGCGGCTAAAATTTCAGCCTACTAACATGCGGAATTACTAACTTAGTGTATAACCAAATTCTTTTTACAAACATATTACGCTTGCTAGAAGAGCAGGGCGTTACCAAACATGAATTAGCCATACGAGCGAATATATCAGATTCGTTCTTGAGTGACCTTACCAATGCTAAAGCCAACCCATCGCTCAAAGTGATGGAAGCTATTGCCGATGCTTTGGAAACACCGCTACCACTTCTCCTGGAGTTAACTGATTTAGACAAGGAAACATTAGACGAATTGGCAGGTGGGAAAGCACAGAGAAGTTTACCGGATGGATTTACCCGTATTTCAGCCATCGTGACTGAATATCAAGCTTTTAGGATTCGCCAGTGGGATCAGGCGAACAAAGACATTCTTAAAAAACAATTAAACTCCAAGAAAAAAAATAAGTAGCCGGCACACTATTATGGTTTTACCCTTATAGATACGATAATTGATGTGTTAGCATGAAAATTAGCCACATCTTAAGAAAAATGGCTCTTGCCTCTGCATTGTTAATTGCAGCCCATCGAAATAGTCCATCTTAGCCCTAAACACAGACCAAGTGTCATCCCGTCATGACCAACAAGGTCGTTAACTGCATTAGGTGCTAGGCGATTGAAAATGTTTCCTCCTTAACAAGGAGTCTTAGCCAGCACCGACATACCGGCATGGATGTTGGTATCCAGCGTCATGGATGGTAACTTGCTAAAAACCGTGTGAATTTAAGTTTAATATTTTATTTCCTCATTGACGGCCAATAAGTTGTGCGGTTTTCCTTCCTACCACCAACCACTTGATTCATCGATTCGTTTCCTGAGTTAACGATGAATGATGCAAGTGTTCATCCTTAAACTCATCGCGTCCAGCGTTACAGGAAAAAATTGCAACAGCCTGATAAAGTTTATCTGAAAAAGATGAGACTAAGCCTGTAGTTTTGATTAAGATTTGATGAGGATTGTAATATTTTTTTTATGGTATAAAAAAATTGCCACAAGAAAAAATTAGGAAGCTAAATTTATATTGCTAATATATTAATTTCGTTATATCCTTTATTTTAACAGAAATAATAAAGATAAAGATTGCTAATGGACAAGCCAGACGAAAACTTTTCAAGCCTAAAAGAACGCGCGATAAAAAAACTCGAACGGGATATGGGTTCATTGCTTATGACTGCCCTGCATGATCCTCGAACTGTCGAGATCATGGTTAATGCTGACGGCAAGATATGGTTAGAGCAACTAGGCGAAAAAATGGAATACATTGGCTCTATTAGAGTGGCGCAATCTGAAGCGATCATTAAGACAGTTGCTGGTTATCTTGGCAAAGTAATAACTCGAGACAAGCCGATTTTGGAAGGGGAGTTTCCTATTGACGGTTCGCGCTTTGCCGGACAGTTACCCCCGGTTGTCCCTTTCCCAACCTTCGCTATCCGCAAGCGGGCGGTTGCCATCTTCACCCTTAAGCAATACGTAGACGAGGGGATCATGACGACAGCACAAAATGTCGCTATAAGAGCGGCTGTTGTTGCTCATCGAAACATATTGGTTGTCGGAGGCACCGGCTCTGGGAAAACCACATTAGTAAACGCCATCATTAATGAAATGGTGTTGCATGACTCTACTGAACGGATTTTTATTATTGAGGATACAGGGGAAATTCAATGCGCTGCGGTGAATTTCGTCCAATACCATACAACACTGGAAGTCCCTATGACGACATTACTCAAAACAACTTTACGCATGAGGCCAGACCGTATATTGGTTGGCGAAGTGCGCGGAGCGGAAGCGTTAGATTTGCTTGATGCCTGGAATACAGGACATGAAGGAGGGGCTGCAACCCTTCATGCAAATAATGCTGTTGCTGGTCTCGCACGTTTGAAGTCGCTTATTTCTCGTAATGAATCGGCCCCATCCGAAATTGAACCGCTAATAGCGGAAGCAGTTCATGTTGTAGTTCATATCGCACGTACCCCAGAAGGCCGTCGAATCGAGGAAATCCTAGAGGTTATTGGGTATCAGGATGGCCAATACATTACTAAAACCTATGCAACTCAATAAGGAGCATTTCAAAATGAAAGAAAACCAACCCCGTCAAATCCTGGCAATAAATAATCAGACGATGACCTACGTCGGCCAAGCACTAATGTTGGTACTGTTTTTACTGATCCCAGCACATACATTTGCGTCTACGGGAACTGGCGGTTCTCTTCCTTATGAACCGTGGCTGACCAGTCTCACAAATTCTGTCACTGGGCCAGTAGCGTTTACGCTATCTGTTGTCGGCATTGTTGTTGCCGGGGGCATCCTTATTTTCGGGGGAGAGCTTAACGCTTTTTTTCGCACCATGATTTTCCTCGTCTTGGTTATGGCACTGTTGGTTGGCGCACAAAATATCATGAGCACACTTTTTGGTCGCGGCGCAGTCATAGCAACCCTTGAGAGTGATGTCCTTCAAACGGCCCAAGCCGCCACTATTGTCATCGGACGGATTGTTTAATCATGGCTCTTCGTGCGATTCCCATTAGACGGGCCGGCAATAGAGATAACCTGTTCATGGGTGGAGATCGTGAACTGGTGATGTTCTCCGGCCTGATGGCATTTGCGCTGGTATTCAGCGCACAAGAACTTAGGGCATCTATTATTGGGCTTCTATTGTGGTTTGTCGCACTATTTGCGTGCCGCCTCATGGCAAAGACAGACCCTAAGTTACGTTTCGTCTACCTGCGACACCGGAAATACAAATCGTATTATCCCGCCCGCAGTTCACCTTTCCGATTGAATAAAGGGGAACCCTACAAGTGAACGAGGCGATAGCGATTACCAACGCGACACTAGGTATAGTGTTGTTGCTTGTTCTGTTCTTGCGCGTCCGTGATGTCGGTGCGGAACTTAATCTAAAAAAGTACCGCTCCAAAGATGCCGGATTAGCTGATCTTCTAAATTACGCCGCTATGGTCGATGATGGTGTGATTGTAGGCAAGAACGGATCATTTATCGCCGCCTGGCTTTATAAAGGAGATGATAATGCAAGCAGTACCGATGAGCAGCGGAATATGAACTCATTCCGTATCAATCAAGCATTATCGGGCTTAGACAACGGGTGGATGATACACATAGATGCGGTACGCAGACCTGCACCTCATTATACAGAAGAGGGTCTTTCACACTTTCCTGACCCTGTTTCAGCCGCTATTGATGAGGAGCGCCGCCGACTTTTTGAGAGTCTTGGCACTATGTACGAAGGGTATTTCGTGCTCACTGTGACCTACTTCCCACCGTTGTTAGCCCAAAGTAAGTTCGTTGAATTGATGTTTGATGACGAAGTAAAAGGGCTAACTAAAAAAGCACGGACAAAGGGCTTAATTGACGCATTCAAACGGGAATGCGTCAACATTGAAAACGCCCTGTCTGCCGCTGTTAAGATGGAGCGTCTTAAAGGTAATAATATTGTTAACGAGGACGGATCGACCGCTACCCATGATAACCTCCTGCGCTGGCTACAATTCTGTGTCACCGGCATAAACCACCCGGTAATACTCCCTACCAATCCTATCTATCTGGATGCGCTTATCGGCGGGCAAGAAATGTGGGGGGGAGTGGTGCCTAAAATCGGACGTAAATTTATTCAGGTTGTTGCTATCGAAGGTTTTCCATTGGAGTCAACCCCAGGCATTTTGACGGCATTAGGCGAGCAGTCGTGTGAATACCGCTGGTCATCCCGGTTTATTTTTATGGATGCGCATGAAGCAATCGCACACTTGGATAAATATCGTAAGAAATGGCGGCAAAAAATTCGTGGCTTCTTCGATCAGGTGTTCAATACGAACTCGAGTGCTGTAGATCAGGATGCTGTGTCGATGGTGGCTGATGCAGAGGCTGCCATTGCAGAAGTAAACAGCGGACTGGTTACACAAGGATATTACACGAGTGTAGTGGTTCTGATGAACGAAAATCGCGAAAAACTGGAATCATCTGCACGACAGATTGAAAAAGCTATCAACCGCATTGGGTACACCGCACGGATTGAAACAATCAATACCATGGATGCCTTTTTTGGTAGCTTGCCGGGACACGGTGTTGAGAACGTGAGGCGTCCTCTTATGAACACGATGAACTTGGCTGATTTACTTCCTACAAGTACGATCTGGACAGGCTTAAACCAGGCACCTTGTCCTTTCTATCCACCCATGTCGCCGCCTCTTATGCACTGCGTCACGCATGGAGCCACGCCATTTCGGTTAAACCTTCATGTTCGCGATGTTGGGCATAGCCTTATCTTTGGCCCGATTGGCGCCGGTAAATCTACCCTTTTGGCGATGCTGGCAACACAGCTACGTCGTTATCGAGGCATGTCCATCTATGTCTTCGACAAGGGCATGTCAATGTATGCTCTGGCGAAGGGGACAGGCGGAAAACATTTTACGGTGGCCTCTGACGATGGCCACCTCGCATTTTGTCCGTTGCAGTTCCTGGAAACTAAAGGTGATCGTGCATGGGCAATGGAATGGATTGATACCATCCTGTCTTTAAACAACGTCATAACAACACCGGCGCAACGCAATGAAATTGGCAATGCCGTCATGAGTATGTATGGCAGCGGTGCCAAAACACTCTCCGAGTTCTCGCTGACAATCCAAGACGAAGCGATCCGTGAAGCCATAAAGCAGTATTTGGTGGATGGCAACATGGGGCATTTGCTTGATGCCGAAGAAGATGGTTTATCGCTATCGGACTTCACGGTATTCGAGATTGAAGAACTGATGAACCTTGGCGAGAAGTTCGCCTTACCAACACTGCTTTATCTGTTCCGCCGTATTGAACGCAGTCTGAAAGGCCAACCCGCCGCTATTATTCTGGACGAGGCATGGTTGATGCTCGGACACCCCGCTTTCCGTGAAAAGATTAGGGAATGGCTTAAAGTGTTACGCAAGGCCAACTGTATCGTTCTGATGGCAACGCAAAGCCTTTCTGACGCAGCCAACTCAGGTATTTTGGATGTGATGGTTGAATCAACCGCCACCAAAATTTTCCTGCCTAATATCTACGCACGGGACGAGGATACCGCCGCACTCTATCGGCGTATGGGTCTCAACGCGCGGCAAATTGAAATACTGGCGACAGCCATACCTAAGCGCCAATACTACTACATATCAGAAAATGGCCGACGACTCTTTGACCTGGCTATTGGCTCTTTGAGCCTGGCATTTGTCGGAGTTTCCGACAAAGATTCGGTGGCCGTCATTAAAAATCTGGAAGCCAAGTTTGGTGACGACTGGGTGCATGAATGGCTGGCCGGGCGGGGATTAAAACTTAATGATTATAGGACGGCAGCATGAGCATTGGGGAAACGACCAAAAGTCTTTTCAATAAGAAACAAAACACCAGCGCGGTAACTGATGCCACGATGAGCTTGGCGACATCGCCAACCGGCACCGAAAACCCATACCTGGCAGCTCGCCGCTCGTGGAACGATCATGTGGGTGCTGTTATGACGTCTCGTCAAACATGGCAAGTGATGGGCATACTGTGTCTGATGATAGCTTTAGCCAGTGTCGGCGGTATTATCCATATCGGCAGCCAATCAAAGTTCATACCCTACATAATAGAAGTTGATAAGCTCGGTCAGGCGTTAGCCGTATCGCCTGCCCAGCTTATCGCCACACCCGATCAGCGTGTCGTACATTCAGCAGTGGCCTCGTTCATCAACGATGCGCGTATCGTGACCCCCGATATCGCCTTGCAGAGAAAAGCGGTGTTTCGCGTGTACTCTATGCTATCGGCAAACGATCCCGCCACAGCTAAAGCCAACCAATGGTTCAATGGCACCGAGGAGAGCAGCCCGTTCACGCGTGCAACCAAGGAAACCGTGGGCATTGAGATTCATTCGGTAATCCCCCAAACCCCCGACACTTGGCAAGTAGATTGGATTGAAATCGTCAACGACCGGCAAGGCATCGTACAAGGGGAACCCTCCCGTATGCGGGCACTGGTAACGGTCTACACCATACCGTCAACACCACAAACAACAGAAGAGCAAGTGCGTATGAACCCGCTAGGAATATATGTGCGCGATTTCTCCTGGTCGAAACAACCTTAAAAGGAACCACTTATGAAAAAGTATCTTTTCGTCTTAGTCATGGCCGCAGCAACCACAACTATCATGGCGGGGGAAGTGGGCGAAAAAAACATGGATGATCTCTATTTTTCGAATAACAACCCCGTTTTAAGTGCCCAAGAGAAAACGGCTATTAACATTTCTAATAAATGGCGGGGCACCTCTCCACGCGGAATCAAGCCTGTAGCTGGCCAAGACGGGACGATTCGCTTCTTATTTGGTGCGCAGCAACCTAGTATTGTGTGCGCCGTACTTCAGATCTGTGATGTAGAGCTGCAACCAGGTGAGCAGGTTAACTCGATTAATCTCGGTGATACCGGCCGATGGTCGGTGGAACCTGCCATAACGGGTAGCGGGCCGTCGACTGTTAGTCAAATACAGCACCTCATGATTAAACCCCATGATGTAGGACTGGAAACATCGCTTGTTGTGACCACGAACAGACGCACCTATCACTTCCAGTTGCGCTCACATCGGACCAAGTATATGTCTCGTGTAGGCTTTACCTACCCGGAAGATACAAATGCCAAGTGGGAAGCCCTTAAGGCACGCGAAGTAAAAGAAGGAAAAGAGGGCACAATCCCCCAAACGGGCGAGTATTTGGGGGACTTAAACTTTAACTATGACGTAGATGGGGAAGCGAGATGGAAGCCTGTTCGCGTCTACAACAATGGCATAAAAACAATTATCCAAATGCCCAGCGCAATGGAGCAGACCGAAGCGCCCGTTTTACTTGTGATACGAAGTGAAGGTGGCGTGTTCACAGACGAGGAAAAAGACATTGTTAATTACAGTGTGCAGGGCGACAGATTCATTGTTGACACGGTGTTCGACAAAGCCGTCCTGATAGCAGGTGTTGGTAATGGACAAGACCGGGTGACCATCACGAGGGGGAAATAGCCATGCGATTTATGATACTCGCCCTGCTCCTTGCCGGATGTACAACCACCAGCCCTTTACATTATGGTAATTACTTAAATCCATCGGCAGTGGCCTATAACAGGGAAATAGCAGAGGATTCGGTAAAAAAGCTGGTGGCAATCTATCCACCGGCAACAACCAGGATTGACATAAAACAAGCCACCGCTGATGATTTTGGCGGGAAGCTTGTTGAACTGTTAAGGGTAAAAGGATATGCCATTCTTGAATATAATCCGGCAACGGAAGCGCAAAGCAAGAACTCGGCAAACTCGCCTATCAATTTAAAATACATTGTTGACCAAGTGCCATCAATGAGCATATACCGTGCAACACTGTTAATAAACGAGCAACCTCTAAGCCGCGTTTATACGGCCCATAATGGGGTTTTACAGCCGGCCGGTTCCTGGGCTAGAAAGGAGTGAGCGACATGGGTATGGATCAAGAAATGTCGCCAGACGTATCCCCCAATGTTCTTTCTAGGGCAACAGGCGTCCGCCGGGTAAATAATCTACCGATGTACATCATCGGCGGGCTTTTAACCGTGTTCCTAATCGTGATGACCTTGGTAGCCGCCGAGCGCGTCAAGCAACAGAACCAGGCGCCAAGTGCCAAAGAAGAGAAAGTCGGCAACACGAGTATGTTCGCTAATGAAATTGTCGGCAGCCATAAGGATGGCATTATTCAGCCTAACAAAGCTTCACAGTTTGTGCCGCCCCCTATGCCAGATACCCCACCTATACCTATCGCGCGGGGAAACCTGGATTTTCCGCCAACACCACCCCCATCACCAAACAATCAACCCAACAATCAGCCCAATGACGATCGGGAGCGGATACGATTAGCGAAGATGCAACAACTGGAGGAGGCCATTAAGGCCAAGACCAGCGTTCAGTTTAGTGCGTCGGCCAACCCTGCATCCACGTCAGGATCACAGAAATACCCGCTTGGCTCACGTGAGGAAACTCTGGCCAGGATGGGCGCCCTGCAACAAGAAGCTGACGCGCAAACAAAGGAAGATCCATCGGCTGCTTATCGGTCGCGATTGGGGCATCTTCAAACTGCCGGAACCGAAGGTGGCTATAGCCCCCCGAGACTATTGCAGGAGGACGACACCCAACCAAGACACCGCGAGGGCTATGAGCAATTCGCCAACTCAAACAGTGGCGACCGATGGAAACTTGACTCCCAACCCGATGCGCCGAGAACACCCTATGAACTCCGGGCAGGGTATGTGCTTCCGGCAATCATGATTTATGGTATTAATTCCTCCCTATCTGGGCAGATTGCCGGACAAGTCAGTCAAGACGTATACGATACAGCTACGCATAGATGGAAATTGATACCGCAAGGATCGCGGTTGGTCGGGACTTATTCAAGCGAAGTCGAGTATGGTCAGGCGAGAGTGTTGGTGGCTTGGCAGCGCATTATCTTTCCTGACGGAAAAGCAATGGATATTGGCGCAATGCCGGGCAGCGATAGTGAAGGCTATTCAGGCTTTACCGATCAGGTTAATAATCATTATGTCAGGTTATATTCGTCAGCATTTTTATTATCAGCCATGACAGCAGGATTCGCCCTGAGTCAAAATCAAACGAATACAGGGCAAGGTTTTGGCTATCAGCAAAATGCAACAACAGCAATGAGCCAGGCGCTTGGCCAACAACTCGGGCAAGTAACCGCGAAATTGATGTCCAAGAACCTCAATATTTCACCCACTTTGGAAATCCGGCCAGGATACCGGTTCAACGTTGTCGTCACCAAAGACATGACATTCACGAAACCCTATCAAGCATTTGATTATTAACACCAAGGAATCAAGATAATGAAAACACCTGTTACAAACAAAATTGCTACAAACCCCGCCTTATGGCCCGCTCTTGTTGTCGGCCTTTGGGTATCTGCACCGGCCCATGCCATTTTCGGCGTTGGCGATGTTGTTTTTGACCCCACAAACACCGCACAAACAACGATAACTGCTACTGAGAACGTGGCCCAAACACTTAAGCAAGTCCAAGAATACAGCACACAATTACAGCAATACCAAAATCAGTTGCAGAACACCCTCGCACCCGCCGCGTATGTCTGGGATCAGGCAACAGGCACTATGAACAAATTGCGGGGGTCTATCGACACATTAAACTACTACAAGAACCAAGTTGGCAGTCTGGATGGCTACCTATCAAAGTATCAGGACGTTAATTATTATCGTAATTCGCCTTGTTTTAGTTTAGCCGGATGCACAGCGGAGGAAAGGGCAGCTCTAAACGCAACTATGAATATGTCTTCGCAGGCACAGAAAAAGGCTAACGACAGTCTGTTCCAGGGACTCGACCAACAACAAGACTCAATGGAAGCGGATGCACGGCAGTTACAACGGCTACAATCGGGCGCACAAGGGGCGGTTGGGCAAATGCAGGCCATACAATTCGCTAACCAGCTTGCCAGCGCACAAGGCAACCAGCTTCTGCAAATACGCGGGCTGTTGATTGCCCAACAAAACGCCATCACCACCAGGAACCAGGCTTTGGCCGACCGGGAAGCCCGAGAAGCCGCTGCCAGTGAGCTGCTTCGTCAAGGTAAATTTCAAAAAAGCCCAGTAGTCAATTGGTAGGATGAAATGAAAAAAATACAATATCCATCAGTGCTGCTTCTTGTAACAATAATTGGCTTTATTATCGGCTGCACAAACAAGCTTGAGGACGCAAGCACCTTATGTGCTGATCTTGATAATATAACAGACCCCGTACAAAAGGAGCGGCTGGCGAAGGAATGTCCTCGCTATAGCTCTGGCCTGACCGAGCCAGTTGCACAGAAAACTATTCAGGCCGTACCAGAGCCAGTAGAACAGAAACCCGTCCAGGCAGTAACACCAGAATTTAAAAAGCAGGAGCATAGTAAGTGGTTCAAACCCAGCCCGGTGGTCAATTGGTAGATGAAGATGAGAATATCCCCTCTACTCAAAAGAGCGACATGCCTTTTATTGCTGTGGATTGCGATCATTCCATGCAATGTTTACGCAGCTATCAACAACGTTGGAATCTTGGATGATGTCCTAAGACGTTATTCAACGGCGGCAAGCGCATGGGGTACGACGATCACGACTCATGCAACCTGGTTGTTTTGGACCTTAGCCCTGATTAGCATGGTGTGGACATTCGGGATGCTGGCCTTGCGCAAGGCCGATATAGGTGAGTTTTTCGCGGAATTAATCCGTTTTATAGTCTTTACCGGCTTCTTCTGGTGGCTGCTAACCAATGACCCAAAATTCGCCATCGACATCCAGGATTCCCTACGCAAAATTGGCGGCAATGCAACGGGGACAGGCACATCGCTGACACCATCAGGCATTGTTGATATAGGCTTCGACATCTTTGCTAAAGTGTACGATAGCTCGTCAGGGTGGACGCCAGTTGACAGTACGGCAGGCATAATCATCAGCCTCATTATTCTTATTGTGTTGGCTCTAGTCGCCGTGAACATGCTGCTATTGTTGATCAGTGGCTGGATACTCGCCTATGCGGGCGTGTTCTTTCTAGGCTTCGGCGGGTCTAGTTGGACATCAGACATGGCCATCAGTTATTTCAAGACCGTGCTAAGCGTTGCAGCCCAACTCCTCACTATGGTTTTACTGGTAGGTATTGGGAAGTCATTTGTCGATCAGTATTACATCAATATGAGCGCTGGTATCCAAATGAAAGAATTAGGTGTGATGTTAATTGTTTCAGTTGTGTTGCTTGTCCTTACCAACAAAATACCCCCGCTAATCGGACAAATTGCAATGGGGGGTGGTACTGGGGCATTAGGAAATGGAGCGGGTGCAGCCGCAGCATTTGGGGCCGGAGCCGCCGCCACTGCTGCGGTTGCTACAGCAGGCGCTGCTATGGCGGCAGGGACATATGGCATGGCAGGTGGCGCACACGCTTTAATGGCGGCATTCTCACAAGCATCCGCGTTAGAAAGTGGTGATGGCGGTGAGATGTTAGCCGCCTCTAGTGGAGGCGACTCAGGAGGCAGTGCGCTTGCATCAGCTATGGGCGGCGATTCAGGAGTGGGTGGCCAGTCCAACACAGGCCTATCACAAAGCGGAGGCGCAAGCGCCGGGTCTAACGCCATGGGATCGGTGGCTGCTAAGGCTGGCAGGATAGCGTCTGGAACGGTCTCTAATCTGGCACAAGGAGTCTTAGACGTTGCCAGGGACTCTGCAAAGGGACGAATAAGCGAGACCACGGGAGGGAAGATAGCGGCTGCTATTGAGGCACGCGGCACAACCTCAAATTCGGGGACAAATGGTGGAAACAGCCTTTCGGCGGGAACGGGGAAAAATGCCGATCCAGTATCTGAAGTGGCCGCGTTTCGTGACCGTAATTCCCAAACCTATTAATCAAAAAGGAGTATCCGCTGTGCCTTGGATAACAACACCAGACATTCCACCCCCAATACAAGAGCGAATAGTTTGCTCTATCTCAGCGGCAGTGAAATACCAGGTTCCCGCGAATATTATTCTTGCGGTCGCAGAAAAAGAAGCAGGCAAACCTGGGCAGTGGATCCGCAATAGCAACGGTTCTTATGATGTCGGACAGATGCAATTCAATACAAACTACCTAGCTGATTTGGCTCATTATGGGATTACGGCCAATGATGTGGCGGCCACCGGCTGCTACTCTTTCGACTTGGCGGCATGGCGGCTTAGGAAGCACATACTTCATGATACGGGCGATCTTTGGACCCGATCAGCTAATTACCATTCCCGGACACGGCGCTACAATGCGATCTATCGGGATGATTTGATGAAAAAAGCCCTCAAGTGGGCTGATTGGCTGGATGCTCGCTTTGTGACCTATGATGTGACCAAGCCAGGCGTATCGCCCTCGATGGTATCGGCGCAGCCCGCACCTGAAAGAACAGCGGCCTCGCCAACCCGGCAATCAGTCAAAACTATTTCCTGGAATGCCTACGGGCATACACCACAAAAAGTTATCATTAACGGACAGCCGTGAATAACGGCATTAGAATTAGAGGACTAGCGTGAGCATTTGAACAGAAACAAAAAATGCCTAAAAGATAAGTTGGGCGATTGAAAAAATGATTGCTTAAATTTTTCGATTTGCTGTTTTATCGATTTTTTACTGGGTACATTTAGAACATTATTTTTAACCGGGGTTAAATTACCAAAAGAACGGTTTGTCCTGCGACCCCTCGTAAACCCTTGCTACATGCGGCTTACAGAGGAAATATCGATTTTAAAAACGTCGGTAAATTTCTTGATAACCTCTTGAATATTAAGAACATCCCCTCGGTTATAAAATTCATACTTTCCAATGAAGTTAATATGCTGCCAGGAGGCGAGCGAAAAAACGCAGGAATTCTTTGACCATTTCAGTATCAACTGCCTGATAACACTAATAAATAACTGAACACAGTATCATGTTATAAAGATCGCCGCGTTGGCAATAAGCCTTTTAGCCGACCTTAACTGTCCACTAATTTACAAGTTTGTGGACATACGATTTTCATTAAAAAACATGTCTATTAAATCGTTTTTTACTGACTTTATAAACACTCTGTCTATTAATCGATTTAAGAGACAGTTTTAACATTAAAATTTGGCTAAATCAGACCTTTTCGTAACAAAGGTACTTCAGACTCCAAAACAAACATGAAAATCATATCAGATACTATATTGTTATTATTCAATAAGTTAATTAAAAATACATTGATGAATTCGGAATCAATATTTAAGCTGTAAGCCACGGATACCAAGGCTTTACGAGTGGTCGCAGGACAAATGGTTCTTTTGGTTTATTAACCCCTAACCGTATTTTTAATCTTTTCCGTTACCGTTTTTGCCGACTATGAAACCACCCCGCAACTGGCCAACCAGGGCGATGCGCTTGCGCAATATAACTTGGGCGCTATGTATGACGCTGGCCAAGAGGTAAAGCAAGACTTCAAAGAAGCCATTAAGTGGTATCGGCTGGCGGCTGAGCAAGGGAATGCCTTCTGGCAAAATAACCTTGGCCTGATGTATGAGGCAGGAAAAGGCGTGGCACAAGACTACGCCGAAGCCGTTAAGTGGTATCGGCTGGCTGCCGGGCAGGGGAATGCCTTCGGGCAAAATAACCTCGGCCTGATGTATGAGACAGGAAAAGGAGTAACCAAGGACTACGCAGAAGCGGTTAAGTGGTATCGGTTGGCCGCCGGGCAAGGGCTGCCAAAGGCACAAAATAACCTCGGCCATATTTATCAATTTGGACAAGGATCGGCGGATGACGACGCACAATATCAACTGCCAGTTGATCAAGCGCTGCCAGTGGCGCAAAATAGCCCCGGCTACAGGTATGACCAAGGACAAGGGTTGGCGCAAGACTACGCCCTCGCCTACATGTGGATAAATCTTGCCGCAGAACAAGGGGATGCAAATGCGGGGCAAGCGCTGGATACTTTAGCCAGACGGATGACGCCCCTGCAACTTGCAAAAGCACAGAAGATGGCGCAGGCTTGCCAAGCCAGAAAGTATAAAGGCTGTGAATAATACGACTAACCACACAAACAGTCGCCTGATTAGCGAAGAACTTCAGCCAGCACCGTCATACTGGCATGGATGCCAGTATGACGGTGCCGTGGCCTGTCCTGAGCGTAGCCGTAAGGGATGGTAACTTTACAATGCCACTACCGTATTGCACGCCAAGGTGTGAGATATAGCTTCACATCCCTGTGACTGGATTCCGGCACCCATGCCGGAATGACGGGCTTTTGTCACCGGCTGAAATATCTTTGCTAATCAGGAATAACCTTATGCCCGGAAATATGTAGAAACATCATATCTACCGGGCCGCTAACGCATAGTACTATGAATAATCTGTTTAAATATATCGCTGTCTTTGGGTTTTCATACCTTATTGTCCTGTTGCTGACGCCGTTATTTATCAGGCTGGCGCCGCGTCTTGGCTTAATGGATGTCCCTGATGAACGCTGTATTCATAAAAAAATAACCCCACTGGGTGGCGGGGTGGTGCTATTTATTGCTTTTCATTTGACGTGTTACCTGCTTTATCATTATTTTTGGCCTTATGTTGCGGGCCAATTGAATGCCGACTGGTGGTCGGCTTTTTTTGTGTCATCGGCTATTTTATTAGTGGTTGGTCTTGTTGATGACCGTTATGGCCTGTCGCCTTTACTAAAGTTGGCAGGGCAAGCGGCAGCAGTCTTATGCCTTTATTTTTTATCAGGTTACCAGGTCAGTTTACTCAGTCTTGATTTTGGTTATTGGGGGGCCATGGGTTTTGTTTTACTGTGGACGCTGGGCATTATTAATGCGTTTAACTTGATCGATGGTTTGGATGGCTTGTGTTCAGGACTGGCAATGATTTCCGCCACGGGTCTGGCCGCTGTGTTTATTTTTCGGGCTTCGTCTGGTGACGCGCTGGTTTGTTTGGCGATGGTGGGCGCCTGCGCCGGTTTTCTTAAGTATAATTTTTTCCCTGCCAAAGTATTTTTGGGCGATACCGGCAGTCTGTTTTTAGGCTTTGCTTTGGCAAGCATTAGCTTAAACGGGGGTGGCAAAGGGTCGTTTTTGGTTATTATCGCGATGGCTTTTTTTGTTGCGGGCATTCCCATTATTGATACCTTGCTTGCCATTTGGCGGCGCTCAATCCGTAAGGAATTGGCTAAACGCGATGGTTCGGCGGCCGTTAAAATAATGCAGCCCGATAAGGACCATTTGCATCATCGTTTACTTAACTTAGGCCTTAAACAGCGGCATGTCACCTTTGCGCTTTATGCCGCCAATATTGTGGCTGTGCTGGTAGGCTTGTCTTTTATGTTAGCCAATGAGCTTGCCACCGGGCTATTTTTAGTTATTTTTATTATTGGTCTCTATCTGCTTATCAAGTATGTGATACAAATTGAATTATGGGAGACCAATAAGTTACTCGCCAGATCCAATGGAAAGTCTGCACTGACACGATTTAATTTAATTTTTTATCCTTTGTTTGATTTGTTATGGATGTCCGGTTCCGTTTGGTTGGCGACTATCATTTCTTTATTTGGTTTTTCACCCTTTCGTAGTATGGGGCAATTTTCTTCTCAGTTACCTTTGTGGCTTTTGCCTGTTTTTATTCTACTATTTGCTTCCAAGGTTTATATCAGAAATTGGCGAAATAGTTTTTTTAAAGATTATTTGTTGTTGAGCATAGTTGTTGTGGCGGGTTCCACCGCCAGTTTTGCATTATTGCATTTACTGAATGGGCATACTGGTTTTTTGTTGGTTAATCAACTGTCATTATTTTGTTTTTTTTCGTCAATAGGGATCGTGGGCATACGCACGCCGCATAGTTTTATTAAAGCATTGTCTATCGATAACCCAAGCCCTGACACTATTAGGATTAATGTTTTGATTTATGGCGCAGGTTGTCATGGTGGTTTATATTTGCAGGAACGTTATTTAAATTACGGTGATGAATTAAAGGCAGCCCGCATTGTTGGTTTTATAGATGACAATCCCCTTTTAAGAAAGCAATATGTTTATGGCAAGGTCGTGTTGGGTGATTTAACTGATTTAAAGGCGTTAATTGCAAAATATCAGATTGACCAAATTATACTGGCTGTAGACATTACTGATAATAAAACCGCGCTTTTAAAGCAAATTGCCGGGGAACATGGCGTTAAATTATTGCGCTGGCAAGCCCAGACCATCGCTATTTAGCCAACTTCGTGGGAGCGACGCCTACGTCGCGATTTGAAACCTTAGTCGAAACGTTAGTCGCGACGTAGGCGTCGCTCCCACAACAGATCAAACCATTTAGACTGGATTCCGGCATCCATGCTGGAATGACGAACTTTTTGGCACTAGCCAATCTTGCTACTCATTGCCCCGTCTTAAGCTGGCAGATTCAGACGCCAAGCATCACCTTGTCCCGCTTTGGATATTGTCTTTAGTGGGCAGGCGGGTTGGCAAGCTTTGTGCAACGGCGGCTCCCATCATTAAGGCGTAAGTGTAGGCTATCGCCGGTATTTGTAAGCTAAAATCCACTAGGGCATGGGCCCCGACCAACACGCTTGCGGAAAAACCAAGAGCAGGGTAAATCCAATTTCTACGCCGAACCCAAACACCGCGCAGACAAATTAAAGCCACCAGAAAAACCGCTATAAATAAGGCCGAAGCCTGCAACAAGCCCAATTCAAATATATTTTCCAAATACGTGTTATGGGCTTTATCGAAATACCCCACGATAGTTTCATCGCGATACAAGCGAAAGCTTTTTTCAAAGCTGCCATAACCGACGCCCAGCCAGCTATTTTCCGCATTGGCTTTTGCTAAAATATCATACACAGGCAAACGGCCTTCGTTGTCCGCAACTGTGGCATCCAGCCTGTCGATTAATTCATCGCCGCTGCGCGCCAATACGCCCCAAAAAGTGACGCTAATGACCCCTATCAACAACATGACGGCGACGTTGTTTTTAATTTTCCGGCTCAACAGCAGGATGATAAAAAAAATCAACATTGCCAAGCACGTACTTGAAAAACCGCCGCGCGACTTGGTTAAAAATAACGCGGTCATAATGGTTATCATGAGTAATAATGGAAACCAGCCACGCACCAGCACATTTTCAAAAAAATACTGTCTCCCATAATTACTGTTCATGCCATACTGAAAACTGGACTGCATTTTTCCAAACAGCAACGGCAAGCTGGCCAGTAGTGTTAAGCCTGCGTAAGTGGCATAAGAGTTACGGTTAACAAATGTACTGGTCACGGCATTCATGGGTGCCCACGTTTCAAAATATAACAGGGTATTGAACTGACCCAAAAAAATAACCAGACCATAAATGGCATAAATTAACCCGGCATAAGCCAAGCTGTTAAAGGTGAATGCCGCATTTTCACTGTGACGGTTAAATTGTAAACTGATAAAAAATACCAGCAAATAACTGCCCAACTTCATCAGTGCCGTCGCGGTTTCTTGTGGTGCCAGGCTAATGTGCG
>SESA01000558.1_pt1 | contig 23454 bp, 27 predicted proteins | sample 3171451 | NCBI WGS metagenome assembly SESA01 (sample SAMN06051862, study PRJNA518727) | freshwater metagenome | biome: subpolar coniferous forest; feature: holomictic lake; material: water; isolation source: holomictic Lake 227, 8 m depth | place: Canada: near Kenora, Ontario | collected...
GTTATCGAAAAAGGCTTGATTTTGAACAGAGTATCTACGGGCTACGGGCTAACGCAAAGCTAAGCGGGCTGCGCGCTTTTTGCGCAGCTCCGCTTGAGCGTTGAGTTAGGCAATTTGTAATTTAAATCAATTGGTTTTCCTCAATTAGCACCCATGCCAATCGCTGTTTGCTTCTTGATTCATGCTAAGAGAAACGTGCAATTCGTTTGCTCTTCCTTCTAACTTGTTTGCAATACATGGACTAAAAATAGCTAAGAACGTTGGTAAGGCTGATGCTGGGGTAGCCACTAAAGCGGCAATACCAGCACCTACGCCTGCTCCAATAGCACAGCTGACAATATCATTCCACGCACTGTCCAATAGGTCATTGGGAGCGCAGAACTCCGCGTAAACAACCAATGAAGATGTCCTACAATGTGTCGTAGGAACAATTCCATTCCATGTAACTTTTATTTCTGGTATTGAGCCGTGTCGTCCAAGCTCTACTTTTCTACATGAATCAGTCATTTTGTCTTCTCCATCAAATGTGATGCGGAAATTAAAGGCATTTCCGCTTTGCCTAACGCTAATTAGACATCCTAATTAACGCAAAACATTACGTCTTTTAGCATTCTAACCACGATTAATATAAAAAAATGATTTTAAAATCATTTCGTTGGTTGGTTTTATCACGTCCTAAAATTAACACATCACACGTCATATAATTCATGCGTTCAATTGTTTGGTGACTCAATAAAAACCGACTTGAGCGTACCATATAATTATAAAGGTTGCCAAATACCGCTTACCCTACCTGACTAACCGACTTGATGATGCCGCTCGCAAGTGTACACAATAAAGCCGTCTTTTTTATGCTCACGAACCGCTTTTTTAGGGCATTGCTCAGCTTTTTCTGTCAGGCATTGACATCTATAGCTTTTAGCATTGCTTAATGTTGCCCGCAACGTTTTATTTTCAGCTTTTAATGCTTGAAAGCGCGTTAGCTCGGCTTTTAGTTCTATTATCTCCTGACGCAAGCGTTCGATTTCGGCTTGATTTTCAATGGTTGTCATTTTTCACCTTGTTTATTTATGTTTGCCCAGCCTACGAAACTGTCTGACTCATAACGCGACCAAATAAGGTTTAAGCTCATCACGGGTGAAAACACCAAACCCTTTTAAACTAACCCAGCCTTGCAATGCCAGTTTTTCTAAAATAGACGTTTGGTTGCGTTGTACGATGTCCCTTATTTTAGCCGCCCTATCGATTTTCTTCTGTTCCTCACTCACCACCGTTGCGGGTATGTCTAACGTGCCATTAAGCGCACGTTCCACTAAACGGATTAAATAACCTACTTTGCTGGTTCTGATGATGTTATCGGTCAATGCTTTGGTGTAAATGCTTAGAATCGCTACCTGTAGGGCGTAATCGCTGATTTTAGAGAGTGCCTTGAGTGCGGATTGCTTTTCGCTGTCGTTTAGTTGCGCGGGTAATGGCAGGCTGGTTTTTACAGGTTCTGGCGTTGGAATCGGCGTTTTTTCTTTTACAGGCTCTGGAAAAACCACCACAGCTTTTTTTTGTGGTTTGATTTTTTCAACGGCGGGCGTGTTTGTTGTGTTTTTATTACTTGTTAAAACATCTTTTGTTATTAATGCGGATTGCGCCTCTGGAGGTGGTGCTTGCATTGCTGGTGTGTCTAATTGTGGCGATTTTACTAGGGTTGCGAGTATGTTTTCAGGTAATTTTATAACCCAATCGGTATAGCCCTTAGCCGTGCGGGTATAGGTTGCTATGCCTAAATCCTGTAAAACCTTAAAGGCTTGATTAACGGCATAGACGCTAATATGTAGTGCGTTGGCGATAGCCTTGCGTCTTATAGTCCAGTTGGCTGGGCGTGAGAATAGATAAGCAATGATAGACGAAGCATTAGGGGTCATAGTAGGAAACAACGCCCCCCCGTCAAAAAGAACGCGGGGCAAGATTACAAAATTAGCTTCATAAGTAGGCTGGACAGTGTGTAAAGCAGGCATATCAAAGCCCTCCTTCAAAACGACTAAGGTTGATTGTCCATTCTGTGTGTCCAGTGGTTGCTCGCTTATAAGAAATGAATCCATTTTTTTGCAGGGCTTGGAATGCTTTATTGACTGTGTAAGCACTCATGCCTACTCCTTCTGCTATCGCTTTTTTATCGACAATAGAGTCGTTAGGGCTAGTAAGTAACCGCAAAAAAACGCATATATCACGCGGTTTAAGCTCTGGATAATGTAAGGCGGGAGATAGTAGTGACGTTGGAATTTGTGAGCTTTTTTCGCCAATTCTTGAATACAGATTTTTTAAAATTACCATGACTAAACGCCCCCGCGTGGGTTGGGTTGCGTGGTATTCTGTAAAGAACACGTCATTATTTGAATTGCGTCATTTATAGACGCGCACGGATATGATAAACTCATAAGTAAGTCCTTAAGTTGGTTGGTTCAATATTTGGACAGGGTAAACATTGATTGGTAGTCTTTGTTTATCCCGCTGCGTAACTTCTTGCTACGCGGTGGCTATTTCTAATTATTCCTAGAAACTGTATTTATTGTAACGTGTACGATAGGTAGAGCGATAGTGAAAACCAATACTTAAGCCGTGAAGTGAACAACTTCACGGTTTTTTTATGTTATTAACATTCTGTAACGCGATAAGGTGCGCTCATCATAGGTGGTTTTGTTTGGCGGTCGCGGCTCACTCAAGCAAATTCTTCAAGTAAAAATTCAGGGTGTTTTGCCGCTATCCGTAACAGTGTTTTTGCCGCGCCTGAAGGTGAACGCCGACCTTGCTCCCATTGTTGTAAGGTACGCACTGATACGCCCATTAAACTCGCAAATTGCACTTGGGAAAGTCCTACCGCATGACGTGCCGCCGCTACGGGTGATGGGGTTGTTTCTGTTATCCGCACGGCTTGCCCTGCTTTCATTTGTTGAACAGATGCGAGTAAGTCGGCTTGAAATTGCACCATTTCTTTATCCATGTTCTACCTCCTGTTTTAGTTTTGCTAGAAATTCAGATTTTAAGCAATCAGCACGGGCAAGTTCGTGGTGGTCGTTGCTTTTGATTTTAAAGCCCCCGTCTCCAGAATACGACATTAAATAAATTTTGTACGGTTATCTCGCCATTCTTTACCATCAATCAAGCCGTCTTCGTAGAGTTTTTTCCAGTCGTAAAAGAATGGGATAAAGCCGCTTTCTTTTTGATCTATCATGCCGATTTTAACGGGTGAATACATTACCCAACCGACACACAGCGCACCGATAATTCCCGCAACAATGTATTCTCCCGCTTCGCCTGTGCGTAATTTGCCACCGAATAAGTGAAAGCGAGAATCACTCCAAGGGCTGAATGGAACGCCTGAGATAGTGAATGAATCGGCTATGGTGTGACTGAATCCACCGACGGCAAAGCCTAATCCTAGATGGTGGTAATCCCACACGAGGATAAAGAATGCGATGCCAATAATCCAGTACAGGACAACGTGGGTTACGGTTCGATGTCGTACTTGTATGCCGCAGAATTTAAGGATGTATTCAAGCCAGTCTGGCGCAGTTGCACCCAGTATTGCCGATGGAATAATAAGTGGGTTGATGACTGCACCGAATGCAGTGCCGATGATAACGTGGTTGTGCCATTTCATGGGTAATTCTCCAGTCAGTCGTTAGTAAAACAGACACCGTTTGCTTTTGCTTTTTTAATCAAGCGGGAACAGGGCTAGTGAGGGCTTTAGCCCGAACGGGTATAACGCCACGTTTGAGATAAACAGCTCCCGCATGACTAACTGGCTTTTAATCGTTAATTTCACTGAGAATGTAATTGTTTACTGCGTCCAACACTTCAGGGCGGCATTGCCCAATAAGTGCAAGGCGTGAACTTTCTATTTCTGCCTCGGCAACGTCTAATTCACCTTGGGTACTGGCGACTTTTTCGAGAAAGCCTATTTGTTCATCCACGCTGGCGATACCCGCCTCTATTCGCGCTTGTGCGCGTTTTTCGAGTGAGGCGTATAAGCCCATCATGCGCTCACTTCTGCGCTTAGCCGCTACTGCACTGAGTAAGGTTTTGATGGTGTCGGTGGTCTGCATTCTGCGTTGATATTCAACTTTTCTGTCCTTGTCGATTTCAATGTCAGAGTACAAGGGCATATTGGCTACAATGCCAGCGTAGTAGCTCTGTGAGTCGTAAGTTTGTACCGTGGTAGAGCCACTGCTAGGGGCGGGTTTGTAGTTGACACCCCCTCTCAGGTTTACTTCTAAGCCAAAGCCAGATTTAAGCGGGTAACATCGGTTGATGATCTGAAAAATAGCATCACCATTGATTTTCTTTTGCGGATTAATCGCAGGTTTGGTTTTGCGCCAATCGACAGCTTCACCAGTGAATGTGGGGATTATGTAGGGTTCTATGGTGGGCGGTAACTGCTTAGAATCCACATCACGGGAATTTTTTACCCGTGTAGTGCTGGGATTTTGGGTGAGGTCTTGAGTATCAGCCAATGCTGGTAGTGTTATCGATAGCAGTATAAAACAGTACAACATTGATTTCATTGCTTGATACCTTCTTGACGGTCGCTTTTTTTCGGGCGAATTTTTTCTCAGGCGAATTTTTGCTAATCGATGGATTAATCTTGTTTGGATGCGCGTCTGCCACCTTTCATGGTCTCAAAAAATCCTAGAATTGCTGCCATTTCTGTCATGCCTGCCATCATCAAAATGAACACAAACATCCAGACAACAAGGTGAGTTGCATCATAAGCAACCTCTGAATTTAGCCGCACAATTTGGGGCTTGGTTTCAAGGAAACCACGCCTAATACTGGGGCTTAGTCTGTTCTCGTCCGTAGCAGTCACCACAGCACGAAAAGCACTATCCATACATTGCTTGGCGATCTGTAATTTTCTGCCTGTGAGCTTATGCGCATCATCGACAAATAACACCGCACGGGTTTCCTTCAGGTACAAAGGCAATAAATCGGCTTTCTTCCAAGCGGGTAGTTTTTTATAGGGATTGTCTGGATTATTAGCGTCCCACCATGCCAATAATCCATCGTTATCTGTCCACTTACTGAGCGGGTCAATACTGCACAAAAAAATAGGCTCAGGGAATACCCAGCTACTGCCATCATCCCCCCTTTGTAACATTGGCTTACCTTTGAGTGAGGCATCACGAGACCATTGATAAGGCTTTATTTGCGAACGCCAGACATTTTCCGCATTATCATATAACTTATGCAGGTATCGAGTTTTACCTGAATTATGTGCGCCAGTGATAAGAATATTACACTTCTTCGATAGATTTTCATTCGCCGTGACAGACCCCATAAAATGGTTTTTAGTCCTGATTTTAGGCTGATGATTATTGTATGCGTCGAACCATAAGAATTTCATTACTTGATCCTCTTGGTAATCACTGGCTGGGTGAATTTTCGCCATTCTGCCCCTAATTTCGGCGATAGGCAACCATTCAAATTTTATATAGCTATATAATTATATAGATAGATAACTATATAGATATATTGATAACTATCTATTAAAAAATACTCGTAAAGCTTGCTCCACTAATTCCGTTTCTGTGACACGAGTACCTGTTTTCACAGACTGCTCATAGGCTTCTCGTTTAAGTTCATTAATCAAATCCACAGGCAGTCTAAAAATCTTTTGCTCACGATGCACCTTTGCCGATGGCGGCGTAACGTTAGATTCACTCAAGGCTTGCTTTGATTTTTTAGGCTTATTTCCCAAATCAGAAGCCCCGCCCTCAAGGAAAGCATCGGGGTCTTTAAACTGCTCAATATTCGGTTTAGCCTTCATGCGTGTATCTCCCTAAAGAAAGCCTCGATTTCTGCGATAGCGGCTGCATCACGTCCTAATTCCTGCACAATCGCCCCCTCACCAATCGCACGACGAAAAGCAACCCGTTCACAAACATGAGTCGGTAATACCACCAAATTTTGTTCGGCTAAAAAGCTCATCATATCGGCGGCATCTTTAGTACGGGGATCAACTCGCGTTAGCAATACGCGCACATCCAATTCAGCATTATAATCACGGGCCAACTCAACGACCGTCATTAAATCAGTCAAAGCGGCGGCATCCAAATTACTTGCCCCAATCGGAATAATCGCTTTTTGAGCCAACAACAAAGCAGAACGCAAACCGATAGAATCACGCCCCCCTGCATCAATCACCACATTCTCAAACCCTGCTGCAAGTTGCTTACCTTCAGTAAGAATAGCTTTACCCGCAAGACAAGTCGTGGTCGGACTTGGATCATAACCTACATTATCCCGCCGCCACGCCGCCCAACTCGCCGCACTCGCCTGTGGGTCACCATCAATCAACAAGGTTTTACCTAATCGGGTGAGCATCGTTGCAAGATGTACAGCGGTAGTAGTTTTGCCCACCCCGCCCTTAGTGTTTACAACTGCATAAATCATGAGTTTTCCTGTATTGATATATAACTATCATTATAACATTATATTAATATAACTAGCTATCATATCAGGGAAGCACAAATGTTCATGTCACTCTTGATACTCAATCAAAATCAGTGTTAATTTTTATGGCGTTATTTTCTGAATTGCGTTAGCAAGGGCTTCACGAACCTTCGGTGAATCTTCATGCTTTTGGGGATCTCGAAAATTCGCTAATGTTTTTTCTCTGTTTCCAGAAAAACGGTAAGTATTCATATAACCTGCTGTTGCCAAGTCTACATGATCTTGTAATGCCAGAACATCCGCGAGATTTGCCCATGCCGAAGCTCTATCTGGTTTCATTGTCAGTGTCTTAGTTAAAACTAACAAAGCTCTGTCTAAGTCTCTTGATTTCATTAGTACGAAACCGTAATTGTTTAAAATTTCTACATCAGAGGGGTCTATTTGGGTGGCTTTTGCAAACAGTGGTAATGCTTGGTCATATTGTTGAGTTGAGATGAATTCTAGGGCTTCTGCATTGATTTTACGCGCTGCTTTCTTATTACCCTTTGCTGGTTTTGGTTGGTTTTCTAGGTATTGCTTACTAGCCTGAATACTGATTTCATCATTATTTATTGCGCCCTGCAACATTTTTTGAACGTGTTGTCCTGTACTTGCTGGAGCTACTTCTGTTTGAGTTTGAGTTTGAGTTTGGCTATCTAATCTTTGCAGGCTTGCTATTTGTTGCTTTAATACTTCAGTTCTTTCATCTGTCATAGCCGCCATGCAACTCAATTTGATAGATTCCTGTAAAACACCATTATTGGGTTCTTCGGATAAGGCTTTAAGTCCGCAATCGTTTTCACGTTTCTTTAGCCATTCTTTTTGTGCAGGCAAAATAGCTTCTCTAATCTTTTTTGTGGTTGCATTCCAAACAATGTTTATTTGTTTGTTTGCTTCATCAAGTGCATTTTTAGCTTTGTATTTTGCAAGCTCTTCAGCTTCTGTAGCTGTAGCTTTTTTTTCATCTTCAGCTTTTTTTTCATCTTCAGCTTTTTTCAGAGCTTCTTGTAAAGCTTTTTTTTCATCCTCAGATTTTTTTAGAGCATCTTGTATAGCTTTTTTTTCATCCTCAGATTCTTTTAGAGCATCTTGTGTGGTGGCAATTGAATACTCACTCGGTGGATTGTTTTTTACAGTTGCTGGTGTGGATTCTTTTTCTACTTGTGCTGGAATTTTCTGCTCATGGGGATAGAAAAAAAATGCAATTGAGAAAACCACTATCGGCAATACCACTGCAACGGGTTTCCAAGAAAAAGATAAACGTTCAATCTTGGATGTGGATTCGGTAGGTTCAAGTACAGAGCCGCATAGCGAGCAACTTTTGTTTTCTGTCGGGTTGTTAAGTCCACATACATTACATTTCATAACTACCCTTTGAATTTATAGTTTTTCAGCCAGCTCAGAATGGTTTTTTTCAAGTAAAAGTTTGATACTCTGTGCGCCAATTGGATCGTTCTTTTTCTTTAAAATTAGCGCATGAACATAAAGAGCCATGTCGTCATTGTTGCTAAGATACAAGGCTTCTTTAATGGCTTTTTCGGCATTATCCAAATTATCTATCAATAATAAAGATTGGGAATATCTTAACCATGCTTGCCATGATTTTGGCTGATTTTCAATGCCTTTTTTTGCCAATTCCATTAACTTTCCATAATCCTGTGCTTGATAAGCAGCGAACCAAGCAGCATCACCATTTTCATTTTGTACGGTAGCTTGTGGTTCTGGAACAGCTTCACTATTAGCCACTCCCATAACGGCTGCTTTTGCTCGCGGGGGAAAAACACTTATAGACCATGCAAAATTTGTATTTTGTGTTATGCCCCCCTCACTGTCTTTAGCCATAAACGACGAGAGTCCTATAAGTTGCCCTTCATTATCATATACACCGCCTCCACTACTACCATTCCCTATAGGAGCGGTAAATTGCACAACATCACCACCATTAAGAACTCTCATTTGAGCAATAATGCCATTAGAAAAAGAATACTCGTAGCCTAAGGGTGCGCCCAGTGCGAATACTTGCTCACCTACTTGTAATGTATTGAAAGCGCGTGCTGCTTTAATCGGTTGAAGTTGATAATCAGAGCTTATTTCAAGTGTGCAAACATCGTGTTTTTTATTTTTCTCAACAACTTCTGCCTTATAAGCTCTACCCAGCACTTCGACTGTTACTGTAGTTTGATTACCCACAACATGGCAATTAGTGACAATCAAATTCGAGGCGATAACAACGCCACTCCCTTGACTATTCTCTTGCTCTGCTACTATTTTCGCTGTCACCTGTTTTGCCATACGATACACGTCTGGGCCTGATAATGCGTAAGCAGTGGATTCGGCAAAAAATGTTCCTGCAACGATTACGCCACAGACAAAAGATAAATGCTTACCCATTTAACGACTCTCCATTGATAAACGAATGACTTGAGGTTTTGCAGTGTTATTTAAAAACTCAACGGCTTTAGTATTTGCACTGAGTCGCGCTACCAATGCTTTAACAATTGTCTGTAATTGATGGGTTTTGTTATTAGCATCAGCACAATCCCTTTCACAAGGGTGATTATCAGAAGACCAGTTTTTAATAATACTGTAATCAAAATTATTGATATTGGGCATTGATACACTTTCTTGAACAGAAAACGCCAAAGGTTCTGATTTTTCGTTTTCGCCACTAAAAAAAGAATTAGCAAGGCGAATACCTGCTATATCAAATAAAACCCCGTCTTTATCAGAATTAACTTTAATTCCATTCACATAAGTGTTACCTGATTGTGTAACCGTAAACGTGCGTAAAAAGCCAGTATGATCATCTTCAATCGGATACCAGATTTCAATAGAATCTAAATCTTTGCTATAAAAATATTTTTCCTTAGCACCATCTCTTCCACAGGATTTAGTATATTGAATTTCAAAAGAACTTTGTGGTGTAAAGCAATCGCTAGGCGATAATTGTTCTAATTGTTTTGCCGATTGCTCTAATTGTGGATTTTTTGCTTGTTCTTCTTTCGGTAATTTAATAAATTCCATTACTTCAGTTAATCTATGTCCATTTTTGACATAATTAAATTCAGGGGCTTTAACAAGAGAAAACCAAGGTTTAGGTGTAGCACTGATAAATTCGGCATCTTTAGGCACTATTGCAGTAAAAGGCAATAAATTTATTGCAAATACATTTTGTGCATTATCGTTAGCTTTTAACTGCCAAAGGGGTTCTTTTAAGGCAGTAAATAGTTTCTCAAATGATGCTTTATCGTTGGCTTTCCATGCTAAATAAAATGGACGCTCTACTTGCAAATGGACTCTATTACCATGACTTGACCAATAATCACCATCAAATGGTGTAGTAATACCAATTAAGCCTGAAAAATTATTAAACCAATCATCACTATTTTTTATGGTAGTAAAGGCATTAACAAAATTATCAAAAACCGATGAATTTCCACCTGCACCGTTATCAAATAACAAATCGGTCACTAAAATAGTTATTTTGGCGTTACCTAACGGTTTTGTCATTGCTTGATCAAGCTGGCTGGCTGTTGCCCTATAAGGACATCTTCTTGTTGTTACATTGGTTGTATTAATAAGTTTATCAATCACATCACCCGCCTTACCATGAGGATGTGATAACTCGCTTAAAAAATAAACATCCATTGATAAACCACTTTGAGTATGAGCGGCTTGCAAGACAGTTAATAGTTTTTTATAACGATTTGTTGCTTCAGGTGCGTTCAAATAACCGCACATACCTTGAGAATCATCTAAAACGACAGCAACATCCGCAGCGAAAGACTCGACAGAAGTAGACATTAAAACAAAAAATATCAGCCATAAAACACGATTTTTTATAGTATTCATGATACGTTTCCTGACAATTGTGTGACACGTCCTTTTTTTATTGTTCCATTTTTGTCTTCAATGGCATAGCTTTCCATTGTAGCGATTGTTTCTTCTCGATCGGCACCCTCAAAATACTGTAAAAACTTAGTATGTTTTATTGCACTATTATGTCTAGCAAACAATAAGGAAACGCTCTCTAAAGTAATTTTAATAATCGACCAAAATCCGTCTTCATTGAAATCTTCATCAATCATACTAATCTTGGCAAGAATACCCATACTTGTTAATTTATTTGATATATATTGTTTTACTTTTTCATAGTCTTGCAAATTCTTTCCATAATTATAAGTAAGATATGGTTTAACACAGTCGTTTATTTGTTGATAAAGTTCTTCATTACTATTTTTAGACCTTACTAAAGAATGTGTGTTTCCAGAAATAGTCGCTTGTGTAGCAGAATTATCAAACACATTATTTGATTTTTGTTGTCCTACCAATTTTTTCAGATTTTCATTTTCTATGACCATTCTGTCAAACTGAGTTTTCAATGTTGTATATTGATTATTTTTATTATCATATACTTCTCTCAGTTTTTCATACGCATTAATTGCTTCCTCTAATTGTGTATTAGATAATTTTATTTCATCGAGTTTCTTATTTATTTCAGTAACATTAGCTCGTATAAAAGTATTAATGGCTTGTTGACTGTCATCAAGATTTTTAATTTTATCTATTATGTCAATAATATTTTCAGGTACATATTGCAACTGAGTAATGCCCATTTTATTTCTACCTTTATTTTTAGTAAAAAGATAGTTCATTATTACAATAATAAGAACAATAAAGCCGATAACACTAACTATTTTCCATAAATTAGAATAGGGTATAACTGCTGGTATAACTGCTGGTATAACTGCTGGTATAACTGCTGGTATAACTGGTGGTGTAACTGGTGGTGTAACTGGTGGTGTAACTGGTGGTATAACTTCAACTTTAGCGGGTCTAGCTTCAACAGTTTGTGCAATGTCTTGTGCAGTTTGTGGACAGCCAAGCAACGGTGACGTTGCATCAATCTCAGAATGAATAAAGCACATCAACGTGGTAAGTGATTCTTTCGCCGCAACAATTTTTGCGGCTTTATCCGTACACAATTGTTTTGTTTTTGGACAAACGCTGAAGTCTGGATCATTGCCCTCTATATCTATTATTTTTTTAAGTGTATCAATAGCACCTTCAACATTAGGATTAGTAATTTTTCCTAATTTTGTTAAAACATTTTTACAAGCTGGTCTAGCAGGATTAAAACAAGCTGCTTCTGTTTTAACTGTTGCATCCTTAACCAAGTCCTGTAGATTGTCGTCCGCTAAACAATACGCCCCCCCAGATAACCACCCAATTAACAAACACAGGGAAAAAACAATCACACGTTTACTGGTCATATTTTTTCACCGCAGGTTTCCAAACTAACTCTAAAAAATGACGCATTGGGCTGACAGTAAATGTCCCACCAAGTATTTGAGGATCGTTAATATAACCATCAAACTCGCTGATAATTTTGTCATTAATGGTGTCTTTCGCATCCTCAGAATTTCCTATCACCTGAATAAATCTAGTAGGTAGGGCATCTAGGTTGCTGACTTGCATGATTTTGTCAGTTCTTTCAAGTGGTTCAATCAATCCATGCTTTCCGTTATTCATATATAAACCTGAAAAACCACATAAGCTCTGATTAGCTATAAAATTCGGTGGTGGGTACAGTAATGCCCCTTTAGCAATAGCTTGTTTTACTGAGCAGTTAGGGTCATTTGGAAAGCTGATTGATAGAGAAATACCTGCACTTAATGACTTTAAATAATCCTTTATGCCATTACACGCCCCACATTCACTGTCAATCGGAAAAATAAAATCAGCCAAACGCCAACCATTACCTAAAAGCAGTATGTTTAAATCCCATTTGCCAAATTCTGCCCCGTTCTTTTGTTCGGCATTGTAAGCCAAAATTAAAGGTTGTAATTTGGCATCGTAAGCCAAAATTAACTGTCGAATATATTCAAAAATACCGTTATAAAATAACTGTACTCTTGCTCGCATTCTCTTTCCCAATTCAGGATCGTGAGCAAGAGCCATTTGTAAGCGTTGAACATCCTCTAAATTTCGCATGACTACCTTAAGAATTCTCAGCCATCCTTCGGTTCTTAACTGTTGTTTTTCCCCTTCGGAATACTTAGGGTTTTGTAACTCCGTCTCAAGAACATCAAAACTCGTTTTATCGGCAAGCTCGACAATTTCTTTTATTGCCAGTATCTCCAATATGTCATGCCCAGCATAAACAATACTATCTGTCAAATTGCTTGGTAATTCGATTCCCAGATTTTTTCTCCTAAAATAGGATGGGGAAACATAAGCAGCAATGTCTGTTGAACCGCCGCCCATATCCAACACCAATGTTACCGCATAAGCATTTAAATTTTGTGCAGCAACTTTTGTCAATGCAGCAATGGATTCACTGATTAAGCCATGATGATCTGGTGTAACTTGTTGTCCACCTTTTAAATTGCTTAAGCCACCAATAGGAATAGGATTGGCAAGTGAAAACCCCGTTTCTTTTTGAACCTCATTTAACGCAGTTGTCAATGCGGTTGCATAGGTTCTGATTTGAGTACCATTAAACGATTCTGGATAAGTCGCACGGAACGTTGTTAGCTGGTCATATCCTTGAAAGCGAAGCATTGCCAATGCCTGACGTAGCAAACCTTTGTTAAACAACTTAGTTAATTCACCTATTTTATTGGAGTCTTGAAACGCAGGTATAACAACACCTTTCATTCCCCATTTAAAACCACCTAAAGTTGATTTGCTTTTCACATCCATTTCTGCTGCATTATTAGCAAAATTCATGGGGAGTATGGCAAGGTGATGAATGCCTGTTGCTATATTCGATGGAGCTTTTTCTTTATGCTCTCGACCACCGTGCAGTTTAAGTTCTGAAGGTACAACATTACTATCATCTCTAGCAGATTTAGCTGCTAAACACCCCAAAAAATAGAACTGTTCATAGATGTCTTCTGGCGTTTTAGGGTCAATAATATCCTTTAATAAATCGCTAGAATGAGGTTTTGACAAACTAAAAAAATTACCTATATCATTATTATTGTTATCGGTTGCATAAACACAAGAATGTGATGTACCAAAATCAAGAGCTAACCGAAATGATGTCCCGCCTACAGGTGCGTCAACCAATTCGATGTTTATCGATCCTTTTTCTATCATGTCATCGTCATGCTTTTCAAACAGTACCAAATATTTTGGAACACCATGTAATTCGTAATTTTTACCGAATGCCAGTTGCTCACTTAATAACCAGCCTGAGTTTCCATCCGTCTTAAGACCCCAAATTTTAAAAGTAAATGCGCCATTTCTAGTTATTTGACTGTCATTTGAACCCAGATAATAAAATTGCCAGTTATTCGTTTGGGTGTTGGTTTTAAATTTGGGCCAAATGCTTGTTCTTGATCCAAAACGTTCCTTAATTTCTGCTTTACGAACAATATCAACCCGTCCGATTTCAGGTATATCGAACTGGTATTTTACATTTAGATACTTGTTGTCATCTGTCTTGCCGATTTCTTGCTTGTCGATTATTTTTATATTTTTGGAAAAGTGTTTGCTTTTTAATGGGTTATCCGTTATTTGAAATTTGCCATCATTATCTTGTAACGCTAATACTTCATTAACACAATATTTAGCCACAATATCACCAAACGACTGTCCCAATGTGCGATAAGGGACTGAGCGCAATAGATATTGATTATTGGCATCAATAATAGCCACTATAAAGCAGCAATCGATTGATTTTGTATCGATTGATTTTGTATCAATAGCGGCTGCTGTAATCTTATCCAAGCGATTATCGAATCGATGTAGTAATTCACTAAGCGTATTAAACCACGTTGGTTTCTTTGTATTATCGTCTTGAAGCCCTTTTATTTCTTTAACCCAGTCAACAAAAGCCTCAACTTGTTTCAGTGCATAAGCAGTTGGATTTGTTTCTGTTCTGATTATGCTTGAAGGTAGTTCAAAGTTTGCTTCAGATTGCCACCAATTTTCGCTCACTTCAGGGACATTAAACCAACCGACTGTTGGATAATTGGTAGCAATAAGTTTATTAGTTTCTGCGTGTACGGCGACGAAAATCCGTGGTTCTGGCGGGTGAGTCTTGTCCAGCTTTAACTCTAAGTAACGTACACTCACCACTGCTTTTGTCAAAATACTATTATCACCGACCTGCTTAACCTTCAATCGTTTAGAGAATATTCCCCACAGAATCGCTTCAACACGATTTATTATTTGCTCAAAACGAAATTGTGCTGGCAACTCTGCTTGCGGTTTTTGATGTTCGTAGGCTTCGTAGGCTGCTGTTTGCTGCCAGTCTTCTAAAAGAGCCGCCCCCCAAGGACTGGGAATATTGGAAGGCTTTAGTATGCTAATACTTGCGGGGTGATTATCATCCAGTTTTGTAACACGGATACCATCTCGGTTATTACCATCACCTATCAAATTAGTCAGGTTAAAAAATACCCTGTTATACGGTGCTATTGTAAAATTTTCTTCAGTCTGCATAGGAATGAGTGGTCTTGACAAACAATCGGCTCTACCTTCAGCTTTACTATTATCACGAAGCCTTTTTGTAGCAGGAATTAATTCCCGTATTGTCTTACGAAGACAGTTTTCAAGTTCAGCAACTGCCGCTTCCCGCAGTGATTGCCCTGTTGTTACTCGCCGTTCAAAAGCAGCAATAATTTCATTGGTTTGACAATTTGTTGCTGTTTCAAATAAATGAATTGCCGCCCTTTCACTGGTAGGCGGGAAAGTCGGTTTGCCCCATTTTGAATTTATTTCTTGATACAGTGCAGGATACCTTCTGTAGATACGATCATCAAAATTATTGGTGATACTGTCTGGTTTTAAACTAAAATCTGGTGCTGATTTGCTCAACACCTTAGAAAGCCACTCAATAGAACGCTGTAATTCCTCTTCTCTCTCCTTTAATGCAACTGCAATTGCATTAAAAGCAATTCTTTTATCTCTAAGTTGCACCTCGTGTTGTGCCATTTCTTTAACTAAAAAAACTAAGACTGGAAAGTTTTCTATATTTCGTCGAGTACCTTTACCTCCCTCAGGTTTAAAATCATTTTTTAGAAAAACAGCAAACTCCTTGAAAGCTAAGCGCACACTTTGGGTTTCATACGCCCAATCCTCTATATCCTGCCGATAATTATCAAACGTTGAAAAGCCGAGTAATGATGAATCACCGCCATTAAACTTGAGATGTGCTGAGGTTTTAGGTTTAAAATCATAACAAGTATAAGTTTGTGAACCTTGCTGATTATCTGGTTGCGGAAGTGGATGTAAAAAATAATTCTGAATTTGAGCTGCTAACAATAAGTTGAATACATGAGGATATTCGGGTTGTTTTTCATTGCTATTATCCTCACGAATATGCGTTATACCGTCATAATCAGCAATGAATAAATCCACGGAATTTTGTAACGTTTGAGAATTGGCGTAATACCGCAGTCCACCCGCTGCATTCGCTTTTTGTGTTTCTATCTTGCCATGTGTTTCTTTGGCATTTGGATCTTTTTGATTAGTCGGCGAAAACCAAGGCAAGGTCATAAAAAGTCCCAGCCTTACCGCCTTGTCTTGTTTATTGGTTTGAACGATTTCAGCCAATTTTTGTGCTAAAGATGGCGCGACACCAGAGCCAGTACCGCCAAAACTAGAACCTATAACAACAATAACAGGATGATTAGCACCCACTGCTATTTCTGCCTGTAAAGCCTTTAAAGCTTGTAATTCCTTATCGGTATTTTTTGTGCCTTGCATCCTTTGAGTTTTATCGAAAAAAGTAATCGCACCCACATTAGGTGTAGCCATAAAACCTTTTGATAACAGCAAAGATTGTTCTTCTTTAGAAAAAAGACAGTCTAATAGCTCAGTATTTGGAGTACCGTTACCACTAATGTATTTCAAGAAAGTTGTTTTTTCATTAATATCAGTGTTTGCGTAGTAAGGAAACATCTGCTTAAGTGTTGGTTTATCCTCATCAGATACGCCTTTAGTCAATTCTTCAAACAAAATTTCAATTTCACTATACAAACTATGGTGATCATCCTTATTATCTTTTTTATCCGCAATATCAGCATCAAAAACCAAGATATTGGGTAGTTTTTTTGCAGGTATTCCGCTCAATATAGCCATTCTCAAATAAGCAATGACTGCACTTTCACCGCTTCCGCCTACCGCTATTAGTGTATTTGTATTTTTCATAGATAATCCTTTTCACAAAACCTAGTTAATTTGACCGTATTTTAATTCAGATTGGGTCTACCTGCGTCAACCTTCCTTATTATCCATCCAATACATGGTATTAATAAATAATATAAAACAGTAACCCAAAAACATAATATAACGCTATAGAAAAACCAAATAGTAAATAAACCAAAGAATTTATTCTGTTGAAAAGAACCTAATTGGCTTTTATAGGTAGATAGTGCATTTTTAATAAAAAGAGCTGAGGTTCTTTCTCTCTCATTAGCGCATTCTGCTGAAAAATAAATTCCTTTTATAAAATTACCATCACTATCGGTAATTTCTTGAAAACAATGACTACCGTAATAACCATAAATAAAATCTTTATTAATGAGATTACTTATTGTGATTGGTGTCCATAATAAAACCAAAGCGACAGCGAATGCCGCCCAAAGTCCTTTACGAGTTTCTTTTAATTGTTGTCTTTGATGAAGCCACCATCGAAATACAATACCGCAAAGTGCTGAAAAAACTAGAATAAAGTAAAGTGCATTATTAAGCAGTGCAACATTGTCATCGGTAATAGGATTAACCTTATTGGTTGATGACTGTAATGGGGTACTTTGTGCTGCCGTACTTCCTGTATTTGCTTGTACTGGCTGAACCTTTTGTGGCTCTACGACTGAAGACTCGAATGATGAAGGTTTAGCATATAAATTTTGATGCCAACCCAATAATAAAAATACCATAACGATTAAAAAACTACGAAACATCATAAATTTTCCTTATTAATTTTTTTATAAATTACCCGTAAAAGGCATCAAATAGTCTTGACAGGATATGCTTATATGACTATTAGGATTAAGCTCTTCTCTTAATTCAAGCCAGCCAATTTCTTTTGTCGCATGAGGTTCTAGTGTTGGAATAATAATATTGGGTCTGGAAGCAGAATTAATTGTCATGGCACATTCATGAAGATAATCACCCGATGTATTTGTAATAATAGCAACTTTACCTTTACCAAAAATAGAATCCCTAGAAATCACAGCAATGGGTAATGATACCCCCCAACAAAATCCAACAGTAGGCATTACGCTTAGTATCATACACGAAATTAACATCATTACATTACGATTAATCATGTTTATTAATCCTTTGATATAAAATAATATTGCTTGTTATAATCCCCATCCTTTTCTACTCCACATATAACTGTTCTTTTTACCATGATTATCATGCTTGTGTTGTAATTTATGCAAACCAGATTCGTTTAAGGAAGAATGACTGTAATCAAAGCCTTTTTTAGCTTCAAAACCTCTATGGTGCGCTAATTCTTTGCCTCTTGGTACGCGTATGGTCTTTCTCTGACCTCGTTCAATTGAATTCATTTCTTGTTTAAGCCAACCTCGATCTGCACTTGAAATTTTACTATCACTGGCTATTGACTTTAATTGTGCTTGTCTGCTGGTTGTTGGATTTGAACTCTGGCTTGATTCGGCTTCACAAATGTTAATATGAAAAATACTAATTAATACAATACTGCACAATACCGTTTTAATAATTGATTCAAGATAAGCAATCATTTTTTACCTCGCCTTTTTTTACACTAACTTTATAACTAAGCCTCTTTAAATTTATGTCTTCATCAAAAGTAGCTTTAAATATGCCTGATAATCGATTAAATTCCCCGCCAACTATTAATAATGATTGCTTATAATAGCCTTGTATAATCACAGCATTATTTTCAACAACCATATCTGTTGTTGTTATATCAGATACCGAACCCCATTTTGAATTACAGCTTAGTGCATATTCTATCTTTGGAATAACTTCTTCCATAATACGTTGTTTGGAATCACTGTCTGAAGCAGATGTTATAGATGAATTAATAAAGCCTATTATTATGAAACTGGTTAATAACAATTTTTTTATTATCATAATGGTCTCTTTTTATTAAAAATGTTATTACTAATAAACTAATTTACATAAATAAACCTCCTAGGTCTTCAAGACCTAGAAGGTTTAAATAACTTATACACGGTGACTTTTTACTAAAAACTTAACCCTATCCGAACAGTATCTCTTTTTTCATCTAATCAGAACAACCTCAACATCAACCAACTGAGACCATACCGTATCGGCGGTTAATACCGCCAACTGTTTGTCTTTTGCTAAGCCTAAACAGGCTCTATCACCCAATGATAAACCGTATCGTTGGGTTTGTAGAATAAAGTTAGCGGCATACAGCGCGTGGGTTTGGGTGAAGGGAATGACTTGAATGGCGGTTCGTTCTAACTGTTGCAACAACGGTTGTGGATCAATGCCATCACGGCACATCCGCCCTGCTACTTCGCTTAGGTTCACGGTAGAAATACACGCGTCCTCGATGTAGTGGGCAACGACTTCATGACCTGCTTCTTTAAACAAATAAGCGAGTAACGCAGAAGCGTCTAATACAATCATTCGTTTTTCGCCTCAAGTCTACGTTCCTGTAGTAATTGTTCAACCTGTGGTTGCCTTGTTTTGCCTTGATAAAGCTGCTCTATAACGTGCTGCAAACTGGCGGCGGGTTGTTTATTATGCAAACACACCGTGGTTAAAATTCGGCACACTTCAGCTTCAACGCTAAGCCCATCCTGTGCGGCTAGGGCGCGTAAGGCGTTATGTACGGGGTCGGGGAGATTTTGAATGGTTAATGTTGGCATGGTGTTAGTGTCCGTTTTGCTAGGGTGTGGGCAGGTTTTATGGTCATGACTTAAGCCCGTGCTGTTGTTTCAAGAACTCAATGTAAGTCTGTACGGCGGTTTTAAATTCGGCAGGAATCCATACCATTTCACCTTTATCTTTAGCGGGTTTGGTTGTGCCTTTGGGTCTACCGCGTCCGCGTTTGGTGTCATTGGTCATAGCTCAATCCCCATAATTGCGGTGTCGATGTCGTCATGGTTGAAGGATAGGTAGGCAATGGTACTGGTGATGCTTTTGTGTCCTAACGCCACTTGTACTTTTTCCAACTTGCCCCCTAGTAGTTCGTAAGCGAACTTGGCGAAGGTTTTGCGTAAGCTATGCGTGGACACGTTGCCATATTGACCAATGGCGGCAAACAAGGCTTTTAACAGATCGTGGGCGTGTTGCCGTGAAATGGCTTTGGGTTTGCCGTCGGTGGTCTTGCGACTCAAAAACAAGGGGCCATCGGTTAGCCCTTTTGCCGTTAGCCAGTCCACTAAACTCTTCAGGGCTTTTTTAGCATCACTGTTCAATAACACGGTGCGCCCTGTTTTGGTCTTGGTGTGACTGGCTTTCACGGTGATATGGCTATGAATCACGCCGTTGGTACTAATATCGGACATTCGGAGGCTTAATAACTCACTGATACGGTAGCCTGTACAAAATCCCAGTGTCAATAATGCTTTTTCACGAATTGAGCTTGCCGCGTTTAATACGGCTTTGACTTGTTCGCGGGTCAGTGGTCGTGCGCCTTTCATTTTGTTTAATTATTCGCTTAGTGAAAAAATAGTTGGTAAAACCAATTTACGCCTATTTATTCACTAAGTAAATAAATGTAATCTGACAAAGGGTGAGTTTGTCAGATTCAAATTTTTATAAAAGCCTACCCCGCAAAACTCTGTTTCAATTGTGCGACAACCTGAGCAGAGATTCGATAACCCACTTGGTTTAATTCAGCGATTAAAAGCTCGGCGTTGGTAATCAGTGCATGACGTTGTGCGCTAAATAACACCGCCGCCGTACCAACGACGGCTAACTGTAAACGCAATGCCTGTTTACGCGCTAAGGCATCATCCATAATCAACAAGGTTTTGTTATCGGTTTGTAACGCATACTCGATACTCGCTTGTTCGCCTAAACCTAAACTTCTTGATAAATGATGTTTAAAAATCGGGTTGTCTACCGTCTGTAACCAACCTGCTTGTAAAGCGGCGGCAATGACATTGGCATCGGTTGATGGGCTGAATAAACACTCATCCGCCACCGCTTGGGTGATTAATACCGTCGAAAAAAGGGCGGGCAGGAGTTCAAGTTGATTAATTTTAGCCAGCGCGATTAAAGGGCCAGCATCGGCAATTACGACCGCCATAAATCGAGGGTCGCCAATTCCTGAGCGGTTTGTGCATCGGGAATCACTAAATCAATGTCTAATTGGCTTAAGTGTTCAATAAATTCAGACAGGCTTAAACCGCTAATTTTTGCCGCTGCACCTAATGACAATACTCTGTCTTTGAACAAACTCGCTGCCAACGCGGGTTTTAATTGTTCGCTGGTATAAGCGACTGACCGTTTCAAGTTTAAAATTAAGGCATTGGGTTCATTGCCTTTCATGATTAAGACGGGTTCTTGTTCGGCGTGTCTGAGAGCTTCTGAAGGATTACGTTTTAAATTTCTGACATTGGTTGCATACATGACTAGCCCCTGTGGTTGAAATAGCATAATGTAGTCCACGCTAAGAGGGAACGCAATGATTATTCAGAAAGCCATGAGCAAGGCGGTTTTGGGTTGGCAAATTTTTTGCGTAATTTTGCGATTTTTTGGAAAAAATCAAAATCAAGGGCAAAAAATCAAAATCAAAAGCCAAAGAAAGAAATTTAAAACGGGCTACTATCTGATACCCACCATAGGGGACACTTTTAATCGAACAAAAAACCGTAATTTTCGACTATTTTTGACCGCGCTAAACCTGTCGATTTTGCCACCCCCGACTTAGTCACTTTTTCACCATTGGCTTTTAATTGCTCAATGGCTTGTTTAATTTTCAGTTCTGTATTTTCTTTACGGTGTTTATGCGTCAATTCAGCGGATAGGCTCTGGCGGCGTTTGCGTTCTTCCTCTGACAACAGAGGGGCGTTAAAATTGTAATTATGACGAGTTTCACCAAAGCCCATTTTGCCCCGCTGCACCTTTTCACCCGCGTCATAATGCTCCCAAACCCAGCGGCTAACGCTCTTGGTCGTGGATTTAACCTCGCTAATGGACAAAACGCTAGGAAAGTCGGTATTTATGCGATTTGCTTCTTTTTCGATGGCGTTTTGCCACATGGCGAAGGCTTTGCTACTGCCGATAGAACTCTCAAGCCCTTTGTAGCTTACTATCCGTTCATAAGCAAAAAACCGTAAAACGGTGAACAGGTGGTCATTGCGTCCGTTAATAACCGCATTGACTAAGCCTTTTTCGGCTTTGGCACGGTCTCGCTCGATGGATGGCAAGGATAAATCTAAATGTTTTCCTAAATCGTCCAAGGAATAGGGGCGGGTATGTAGCTCAGAAGTTCGCCATTGCGCGTTAAGCGGGTTTTTACAGATTAATCCGCTATAACGGGTGTCTGCGGATAATTGTCGCGTCATAGACACCTTTACGGCGTTTAAATACGCTTGCGGGGCTTGCTTGCCTGTGTTTTTTACCCAAACAGGCGTTTTTAGCAAATAGAGGTAATGGCAATTTAGATTTTCAGCATTTTGGACGATCAGGTTAGGGGTTGCGGTCATTTTATCTTCAAACTGAAAAAACGACTCCGCGCCTAAATCCATGTCAAAGACGACCCAACGGGTGTTATACGGGTCGTTAGGTTGGATATAGGCGTATTTGAGGGCAGTTTTAGCGGGGCGGATGTTTAACCGCCTTAAATCGTCACTACAGTACGGTTTCGACGGTAAATTCGCCGAAAAATGCAGTAATGACGATGAATTTGCAAGATTTTGAGCGGTGTTTTGATGAGTTTGTAGGCTCATAGCTAAAATTCCTGTTAGCTATTGAGTGGATTTTTGGTAAAATCATCCTACCTCTTTAGCCAATCTAGTGCATTGGTTAAGGAAGCCTGTTAGTGGTGTCAGAAACCACTAACAGGCAAAACTATAAAATCAGGGCTTGAGTTTAACTCAAGCCCTTTTTTTTTGTCAGAATTATTTGTATTAGTTTCGGACAGGATAGGCTGAGGTAAAAAGCCCCTCAATCAATCCTGTCGCCTTTCATTTGTTCTTGTGATGTGTGGTTATGTAGGTTAAATTGCGGCTCTTTCGTAACCCAACGAATATCAGAAAATGTTGGGTTGCCAAAACCAACCTACGCGACTACGCGACTGTTAAATGAGGATAAAAACTATGGATAACGCATATATACGAGATGGAGCGACCCATACCTATATTTGGAATACACCTGTTACTTTTCAGCGTTTGCCTTGTGTAAATGAATTTATATGGTTTAACAATCAGGGTTATTTGGTTCTGGCAGTAATTCATACATGGGATGACAGTAGTCAGCCTATGGCTGTTCTTGATATTGCTCTATCTACCTTGCAACAAAGTTCTCCGCTGTAACTCGTAAGATGGGTAGAGGCGATAGCGAAACCCATTACATCTACACATTCTTTATGTTGGGTTTCGGCTATCGCCTCTACCCAACCTTGTATGATTAAAACTACTCAAAATCAATCGAATAAGTCGAAAGAATAACGAGTAAGCTGTAAGCGTTCATTGGGAGGTCGCCCCACCCTGAGGATTGATTAAAAGTCAGAGCCTGTCAGGTAGATTGACCCCCGCCCTATTCACCCATACCGAGGAGTATCTGAGGCTTAGAGCCTGTATTCACAAGGACGGCAGGTGCATAGTCAGGGTCGGGAATCAGTGAATAGTGTACGTTCTTTAATCCAGTCAGACAAACCTAAATAGTATGAACATTCCACCGAAAGAAACAGCCAGCAACACCAAACCACCCCTCTTTGCAGGGATTGATGTGGGTGCCGAAGAACTGGTGTTGGTGATTCGTAAGAATAATAAATCACTGAACCCACAAAAGTTCACTAACACGCCCAGTGATCGC
>SESA01000560.1_pt1 | contig 23363 bp, 12 predicted proteins | sample 3171451 | NCBI WGS metagenome assembly SESA01 (sample SAMN06051862, study PRJNA518727) | freshwater metagenome | biome: subpolar coniferous forest; feature: holomictic lake; material: water; isolation source: holomictic Lake 227, 8 m depth | place: Canada: near Kenora, Ontario | collected...
GCCGCTCAACTGCAGCGGGCCGGTCAGTTCGCCCGTGCGCAGCAGCCGCAGCTTTCGCATCTGCGCATACGCCAGCAACAGCGTTTCCTGCCGGCCAAACCGTGATTTCATCCCTGCATTCTATTTCACGCCGATGGTTTGTCAAACCATCCGTGCGAAATACCGTGCCCCGCCGATCTTCATACCGGAATCTCCCCGCTCATCAGGCGCGGCAGCAGCAGGTCGCGGGCGGCACGGAGCTTCTGGTTTTGCTGGTGCAAGAGGAAAAGCTGGCCGATGATCGGTTCGGCGCAAACTTCTGCTGGCGATTTCGCGTTTCCTGTCGCATAAGAGTGTCAGCTTTGGAATGGGACTACCCGGGCAGGCACGCCCGCTTTTTGAGCTTGGCCTCGGGGACGGCGTGCTCGAAAGTCGTCCGGTGCAGTCCGCAACCGGATACAGAATCGTTAAGCTCGCCAATGGCGCGCACAGCGTCCATTCCCTTGCCCATCACGAGACCTTTCATCCGGTGGTGGGCCCGGTAGTCGAGGCCGAGGCGTTGTATGTGCGCCAATTGGGCTTGGTCGAGCGTCTCCAGCGTCACGCGGGCGAGTTTGTCTTGTGGGATGTGGGCCTCGGCGCGGCCGCCAATGCGATTACTGCGCTACGGGCGACCCGCGAGGTCCCGTGCGCGATCCACCTGCTGAGCTTCGACCACACGCTCGACCCGCTGGCCTTCGCCTTGCAGCACCGTGAGGCACTAGGCTACCTCGGGGGTTACGAGACGCACCTCGAAGGTCTGTTGCATGACCGCCACTGCGTCTTCCAGGACGGCCCGCAAACCGTCCGATGGGACACCCACCTGGCGGACTTCCCCGCGTTGCTGACCGAGCCTGCCGCGCAGAAGCTCGCCAAACCGCATGTGATCATGTTCGACGCGTTCTCGCCCGCCACGAACCCCGCGATGTGGACGCTGCCCCTATTCTCTAATCTGTTCCGCCTCCTCGACCCGGAACGTCCTTGTGCGCTGCCGACCTACTCACGCAGCACCATGCTCCGCGTCACCCTCTTGCTCGCCGGATTCCATGTTGGTGTTGGGCACGCGACCGGTGAGAAGGAGGAAACGACTATAGCCGCGAACACGCCCGCCCTCATTACCGAACCGCTGGACCGCCGGTGGCTGCAGCGGGCGCACCGCTCCACCAGCGCCGAGCCGTTGTGGGAACCGGTCTATCGGCAAGCCTCCCTTTCTCCGGCCTCCTGGGAGAAGCTCCAGCAGCACCCGCAGTTTCGATGCTGACTCAAGTTGGGTTTTTGCATTAAGCGGGCGGATCTTTGTCGAATCACCGGACTGCGCCCGTCCCCGGGCGCAGTTCAGAAAACCAAGACCCCGCTGCGGAAAGGGGTCCAGTCAATGAGATTGTCATATTCTCAGCGCGCATCGGCCAGTCGTCGCACCCCGCCGATTCGTCAATCACATGAAACCGGCTCGAACGGGCTGAAATAGTTGTATTATGGCAACCGGTGGCAACTGACGCCAAGCGCCAGAACCGCACATCAAATGCCGAGAATTCTTGTGGCGGCGGTTCAATTCCGCCCCAGCTACCACCCCAATCCAATAAAACAAGGAGGGCTCAATTTTAGGGGGCCGGTGCCAGGAATCTCGAACGGCCCCGGATTAGGGTTCATCCCGTTTTGGGTCTTTCCAAAATATTCCATGTTAGCTGGAATCGTTGTGTCTGTTGGACTTTAGGCGGCCATCAAGGAGTGACCACATTATAAAAGCGCGTGGGGCGGTTGGTGGATTCAAGGTCGGTGAACTGAAATACCCCGCCGCCAAATACGCCGGTGACAATCGCGGTCCAGTTGCTGAAGGGCAAGGCAAGGTTCGTGGCCGTAAGAATCCGATAGCCCTGGTCATTCGGCCCGGTTCCGCTCAGCGTGAAGTTACCATCGCCCGTCATCGAGATTTGTGTGAATTGCGGGGGAGGTGGTCCGATGACAGACAGTGTCCCGTTGGTCGGGTTGAAATTCCAGGCTAGATTTCCCGCCAGTGACGGCGCGATGCTGGTGAAATCCCCGCTGGCGCTGGTTGCACCGAAGAGTCTAAAGCTTTGGCCTGCTGCGAGCGTCCCCGCCAGGTTGCTCACCACCAACGAGCCGCCGTAGGTCGCCGTCGTGATACCCTGCACCAGGGCATGCGTCAGCGTCTGCGCGTTCACTTCGGCGAATGTTCTACTCCCCGCGTCCAGCGTCAGCGTGTTGCTCACACTCAACGTCTCCAGACCCGTGCCAGGCGAGAGAGTTCCGCCTACCTGCACCGTGACCGGCCCCATGATAACTCCCGTCCCACCCAAGACCGCGTTGGTCTGCACCGTGACGGTGCCCAAGCCTCCCAACGTTCCGTTCACCAGCAGAATCCCCTGGCCGGTGCTGGCCGGCGCGGTGACTTGCACATTGTCTATGCAGGAACTGAAATCCCCGCCCGTGCGCACACCGGCAAAGGCGAGGGTGTGGTTCCCTGCCGAGGTGCAATTGTAGGTCGCATTATAGCTCTGCCACGCGCTCTGGCTCTGGCTGCTGTAGCTCACCGGTGAAATGATATTCCCGCCCACCTGCACTTGAATCGTGTTGGGGCCGAAACTGCCGGCGCGCCCGATGCACGAGAAACTGACCGTGTAGTTGCCGGTAACGGGGAAGTTAATCGTCTGGCTGAGTTTGGCCCCGCCACTGGCTCCCTGGATGAATGCCGCTTGGCTGCCGTTGGGCGCTGGTGCCCCCGCCGCATACCACGTCCCGCTGTTGTGATCTACCCCCGCGTTCGTCCCAAACGTCCACCCAAAACCTGAAACGGCGTTGAAGTTGTAGGTGTTGGCCCCGCTTGTGTTCTGATAAAACCAGTTGCTGATCGAGGGCGTTTCAAAACTCCCGTTTGCCACGGCCAGGCTGCCGGTCGTACCCGACGCCCCATTCACCGTCGTCCCGCCACTGTAACTGTTGCTGCCGCTCAAGATCAGGGTGCCGTTCCCGGCCTTGGTGAGCCCCTGAGTGCCCGCCAGCGGGCAGGCAATCACGGCGGATTTGCCCGCGCCTAAGGCGCTGACGTTGACCACCGGGACACCGCTGCTCACCTGCAAGGTGAGGGGCGAGGCTCCCGCAAGCGTCCAACCACCGGGGCTGGAAGAATCCGCATCGCCGAAAACAAGATTTCCGACCGTTCGGGGCGCGTCGTTGGTAACCACTCGGTCGCCAGTGATGTTGTTGGAGAATATGGCAGTGATGGCGGCGCCGGAAGGGATGATGTAACCAGTCCAATTACTTTCGTTGCCCCAGTTGCCGCCAGCATCCACCGCCCAGGCACCGGGCGCGGTGGCCCAAGGAGAGGCCGGCGCACAGTCGGCACTCTGCCCCCCCGCATTGACCGCCGAAATCACATAGAAAGATGGGACGCCGGCCACCAGCGACGTATCCGTGTAATTTGTGCCGAAGGTGTTGACCACGTTCGTGTAAGGTCCGCCGAATGCTGTCGAGCGCTTCACGTTGTAGCTGGTTGCCGTCACGGAGGAATTCCAGCTCAGGTTCACCTTGTGATCGCCGCCGGCAGCCACCAGCCCAGCGGGTGCCGCCGGCGGCAGGGTTGGCCTCCCGGCCATTGCCAATGCCGCGGCAACATCGGATTGCACACAATTGGTTGTGCCATACCACTTCGACCGAGACCTGATGGGGCTGTAATCAGAAATCACAATGAAAGTGTTTGGGGACGCCATTAGCGCCGGCACGGCATTCAGCATGTTTTGAATCTGATACCTGACCCAATCCGTCCCCATGCCGCCCACCAGAATCACATAGGCACGCTTGCCATGAAGCACACAGTCATTAATGAAGCCGGGAGCATTTCCGACGGCCGGATCGGGCGATTCCAGGCATCCGCCCACGACTTGCGTGCTATTGAAGGCACGATCCAGTTGCGTTATCCATTCACCACCGCCCGCGCGAGTCAAAACGACCACGCTGCCGCCGTGAGTGGCCGCCTGTGCGATAATTTGCTGATCGGTCAATGTTGTTCCTCCGGGGGTGCCGCCGGTTTCATTATAACACATGGCATCGTTGGGTGGCCGACCCATCGCCTGGGTCATGTAGTCGTAATCCCAATGGCCACCTGGATTATCTTCGGAGACGGCCCAGGGCCCGAGCAGGGTAAGTATCGTTCCCCATTCCGCCTGGGTAAACGTGCCGACGTCATTCTCGGGAACTGCCCAGACGCCGTCGCATTTCAGGTATTGCACGTCACTCACCGAATTGGCGTCATATTTGCGATAGGTATTCAGATCAACCAAGACCTGAAAAGCGAAGGTATTCGACAAATGACACCAAAACGCCAAGACCAGAATACAGCAAACCCTCAGGCGCCGGTCGGACATCCGGCGGATTGCCTGGAGACTGATGCCAGTGGGAATCGGAGCTGGCGCTCCGCGTTGCGATTTCACAGCCGCCATGATAACCGGAATGCTCGGCATTTCGTATCCCTACTACCAGGGATGTAGGGCGATATCAGTTCTGCAGATACTTAGCGACTGCCTCGGCGCGGGAGCGCACGTGCAGCTTCTGGTAAATGTGGGCAACATGACTCTCCACTGTCCAGTAGGCGATACCGAGTTGGGTAGCGATTTCCTTGGATTGATAGCCTTTCGCTAGAAGCTCCAGCACTTCGCGCTCCCGCGGGCTCAAATCCGGGACATCTCCGCGCTCTGGTGAAGCCGGCTTTTTGAATGCCTGAACCACCTGGCGGGCGATACTCGTGCTCATGGGCGCGCCACCAGCGCGGACATCACGAATCGCCCGAACCAGTTCGTCGGCGCGCACCGGTTTGAGCAAGTAGCCGATCGCCCCTGCCGCCAGCGAATCAAAAATCGCTTTCGTGTCGTGATAAACCGTCAGCATCACGATTGGCAGCCCGGGGACCGCCTCGGCAAGCTTGCGTACGCACTCGATGCCCGACATGCCCGGCAGGTTAATATCCATGAGCACCGTCTGCGGTCGAAGTCTTGGAATCTGTTCCAAGGCCTCTCTGGCAGCTCCAAACGCACCGGCACAACTCATGCCGGCCTCCCGGTTGATGATGTTAATCAAACTGCGGCGCACTTCTGCGTCGTCTTCCACGATGGCCACGTTGATAGTGGTGTCTGCGGTTTTGTTTTCGCCAGTGGGTTTCATATCTTGCCGGGTCGAGGGCTCCCGCCGGGCAGGGGCAGGATGAATTCAACGACCGTGCCGCCTCCCGGGCGTGCGCGCCGGTCAAATTGTCCGCCAATGCTCGCCATGCGCTCCCTCATGTTGGCCGAGCCATGCCCGGTGCCCGTTGCGGCCAACCCGCAGCCCTGGCCATTGTCCTCAACCAAGAGGTGGAGCTGGCTGCGTTCGAGCTTTATTCTAAGCCAGACCTCGGTGGCCCGGGCATGTTTTACCGTGTTGTGCAGGGCTTCGCGCGCGGCCAGGAACAGGTTATGCCTTTGAGCGGAACTCAGCGGACTTGGTGGCAGCACGTCCGGCGCATCCAGGCGTAAGGGGATCTCCGCTAGTTTCAGATAATCCTGTGCGAACTGGCAGAGGTAAATCACCACCTGTTCGACGCTGTCATTGCCCGGGTCGATCGCCCAGACGATCTCGTCGAGCTCGCGCGTTGCCCCACGAGCGCGTGTGAAAATGTCCGTCAACTTGGGTTTGAGCGAAGCCGCAGCCTGCGCTTCGATTTGGGCTGACTCGCTCAACATGGCAATCTGGGTTAGCGTGGCGCCGAGGTCGTCGTGGATATCGCGGGCAATGCGGGCTCTCTCTCGCTCTACCGCCAGTTCCCGGGCTTGCTCGCGTTGGAGTTCGCGCAGCTTTCTGCGGGCGCGGCGGCGCACGAGCAGCCCGCTTGCGATCCCAGCCGAGACCATAGCGGTCAGCCCTGCCAATGCTCTGAACCAGCCGGTCTGGTAGTAAAAGGCCTCAACGGTCAAGTCCGCAAATTGGCTGGCTTCACGCCATACCCCATCCCCCGGCGAAGCCCGGAGCCGAAAACGGTAGTTGCCGGGAGACAGCCGCGGGAATGTCACCTTGCGCATAGCGGCAGGTGGAGACCACCCGGTTTCGTATCCTTCGAGCCAGGTTTGAAACAACGCTCGCTCCGGCGCGGTATAGGCCGGCAAGGTGAAAGAGAATTCGATATTGACTGAGCCGGGTGGCAGGAGGATTGGACTGCGCCGCCGGGGGCGCGTGGGAGCCGGATTCCCCGGAAGCAGGCCACGCAGCGTCGCGGTAAAACCGCTGGCCGTGCGTAGTGCTTCGATCTGCGGCTCGCGCGGCTGGGCGGGGTCTCGCAAAGTGGCGGGGTCCACCATCGCCAGGCCCTCCTGGGTGCAGAACCAGAGCCGGCCGTCCAGACCTCGGACCGACAGCGGCACGTTACCACCGGTGTTCAGCCCACCCGTTAACCCGTCGTCCTGGCCCAGCATGAGGAAGCTCAACTGATCCTTGTGTCCCGCGGCCACTTCCTCAAACTCCCTCTTGCTCACGCGCACCAGCCCATAGCGTGTCCCCAGCCACAAATTACCCTGCCCGTCATCCAGCATTTGGCGAATGTCATTGTCCGGCAGGCCTTGCCGCGTCCGAAACACAGTCTTCTGGAGGCCTTTCCAGCGTGCAACTCCCGCCGGGGTGCCGATCCAGAGGATTCCGTCTGAGTCCGTATGCAGCAGGCGCGCAGTATCCGACGGCAAGCCATCGGGCGGGCGATGTTCAAACACCCCGCCGTTGGGGACCAATTCCCATAGCCCGCTGCTTTGAGTGCCCACCTGGATCACGCCATTCGGACTTTCGCTGATGGCCAGGATTGTGTCCAACGGCGCGGCGGATTCCACCAGCCAATGCTGTTCGCCTCGCACCAATAGCCCTTCGCGCGTGCCCACCCATATCCGATGGGCGCTATCTTCGAAAAGACAGGTGACGTTCCGCGACTTGGCGCCGTCCTTTTGCCGAACTTGAAACAAAGACCCGTTGGTCGCCAGGCGCAAGAGGTGGGAGCCCTGGGTTCCAACCCAAAGCTGCCTGTCAGACGATTGAAGCAGGGCAGAAACCGCCACCCCTTTCAGGATGTTTGTGCTCGTGTAAGGGCGAAACCCGCCCGGCGAGCCCGCGAGCAAGCCCTTGGTTCTGCTGGCGGCCCAAAACTCGTTCGTTGCCGTGGGCCACAGTGCTGTGACAGGTTGTTGGCCCAGAGCGACACCAGCTTTAAACGTGCTCACCGAACGCTGCTGCAAGCGATAGAAACCGCTGCTGGTCCCGATCCAAAGGCAGCCATCGCGCGACACTGTGAGGCAGCGCACATCCCGGGGCCCGTACCATTCCGGGCCGGCCAAAGCAAGCCATTTCCCGCCCAGCAACCGATGCAGTCCCTCTACCGAGCCGATCCACTTCATGCCCTCGCTCTCAAGCACGCAACTGATTCGCAACCCGGCAGGCAGCACCTCGGCCCAGTGGCTATCCTCGCGCCGGAAAAGCCGTCCATCCACTTGCTGAACCCAAACCACATCCGCACCTGCAGTTACTACTTTGTAGAATTTGGTTGCGCGTAGCTCCAGAGGCAACGCTTCCTCCCGATAAGCTCCATCTCGAAATCGAAGCAGGTGTTCCTCCGCGGCGAGCCAGACCTCCCCCCGATTGTCAATAGCCGCCGAGGTGAAGCGGGGCGGCGAATCGTCCGGAACCCCCGGGCATCTGGCGAACACCAGTTCCCGCCCATCAAATACGTGGACACCCCGCGTGGAGGCCACCACGACTTTTCCGCCCGCCTCCCCGATACAAAAGAATTCCAGTTTTCCGGACAGGACCGTCTCGCCGTCCGGAGTTACCCTGGAAATGGGACGACCGACGATGTTCGTGCCGCCCACAAGCGGCACCGGTTGCCAAACTTGTCCGTTTAAGCGGAGCACCGTTTCACTGCCGCAAATCCATGGGTTGCCTTGGCGGTCAATGAACAACTGCCGAAAATAGGCCGCGAGCGGCGATGCCAACTGCTCCGCCGGGAACCGGACAAAATTCACACCATCGAACCGGACAATGTAGTGCGGAGTTGTCAGCCACAGGAAACCGTCGGGCATCTGCTCGAGAGAAAGCACCAACCCCTCTGGAAGACCGTCCTCCACATTCCAATGTCGCAGGGTGTATTTGTCCAGCAGGTCCTCGGCGCGGATGGTCAGGGCGAGGGACACTCCCGCCATAAGCAGGGCGGCCACGCATGTGCGTAACGGCGGCAGGTGCAGTGCTTGGAGCTTCGGTCGTAAGCCGCTCATGCGTTCGAGAGTAGTCGTCGTTAGCTTGGCCGGCAATTCTCTTTGCCGGCCTCTCGCTGCCTCCAACTCACTCAAAGCCCTTGTTTCGTCCCCTTTCGTGATGAGGCATTGCCGTTGGTTCGTCCCTTCCGCTGGTACGGTGGGACTCGGGTTCATCAGTCCTCGAAGAATTGGCTCACTCGTCGAGCTTCCTCACCCCAGAAGAAAGAGACTTCTCGGACGAGCCCTCGCTCTGCCCAACAAGATCACGAGCAAGGGTGGTCACATCTTCCCTGCGCAGGTCAGCCAGCATTGCGTCCAGCTCCCGCACCTTCTCCGGGTGGCTCTTGGCGACGTCGTCATTCTCGAAGGGATCGGTGGAAAGGTTGAACAACTCCCGCTTAGGACCTTTCCCGGCAGCGATGAGCTTCCAATCGCCAAACAACACGGCGGCGCTGTTAGCAGAGGGGATGTAAATTGCGCGCGGCTCCAGCTTTGCCACCGCGCCCGTTAGTAGCGGCCAGATGTCGCGCCCGTCGAACTTCGGCTCCGCCTCTGGCTTCCAACCTGCGAGCTTCGTCAGAGTTGGCATCCAATCAACCGCGTGCAAAGGTGCGGAAAGCTTGCCAGGCTTAAGCACTCCCGGCCAGTTAGCGAACGCGTCAACGCGCACGCCGCCTTCGTAGAGCTGGCCTTTGTGTCCCCGCAATGGGACGTTGCTGCTGACCCTCACCCTTAGCGGGGGCGTGTTGCCCGCGTAGGGGTTTCCGAGCTCGGTCGTGCCGCCGTTATCAGAGGTGAAAACGACCAGCGTGTTCCCACGCTGACCCGTTTCCTCGAGCGCCGTGATCAACTCGCCCACCTTGGCGTCCAACTGCGACACGAACCCGCCGTAGCGGCGAAACGACTCGGTCTTGGCCTCGTCGGCGAAGGTCACATCGGCGTAGAGCCGCTTGAATTCCTCTGGCGCATCAATCGGAATGTGTACTGCCTGGAAGGGCACATAAACGAACCACGGCTCCCGTTGGCCGCGAATCCACTCGCACGCTTGCCTGACGATAAGCTCGGTGACGTTGCCCTTTTCCTCGATGAACTTTCCGTCCCGGTGCCAAGTCCTCATGTATTCGCCCTTACGGTAAGTGTGCTCCCACGGATCCACCGCGCCGGCCAGCGAACCGTAACTGTGGTCAAAACCGTAATGCTGCGGCCCCCACTCCAGTCGCGAGCCAAGATGCCACTTGCCTGCGAGATAAGTGGCGTAGCCGCACTGCTTCAGCGCAGTGGCCAGGGTCGTTGTGCCCGGGGGAAACGCCCGCAGGTTGGTTGGCGCCAGCACATGCGACCCAAACCGGCTGGCCCATCGGCCGGAAAGCAAGGCTGCCCGTGTGGGCGAGCAGACCGGTTGGACATAATGGCGGTCCAGCTCTACCCCTTCGTGTGCGAGTCTGTCGAGGTGGGGTGTCTTGAGGTTGCTGCCGTGCCAACCCACATCAGCCCAGCCGAGATCATCCGCAACCATCAGGAGTATGTTGGGTCTCGGTGCGTCCGCCGCAAGTCCGTGAGGGCAGCCGGTCGCTAGAATTGTGATCAGAAGAACGCTTGCGCGAAGGTTCATGGTTGCCCGATAAACGGGATCAGTATGTCTTTGCTCACTTGCTGCGGTGCCTCGCTTTTCATAATGACGCTTTCATTGATTTTCTCCCAATGATTGCAGCAAGCTGCCGGGAGCGGTATCCCTACTATCAGGGATACCTTGGCTTTGCGCCCACGACTCCACCGGCGGTTGGCCTCAGCAGCCAGCCGCAGCATGAACGCCCTGTCATTGGAGAGAGTCACGCTCCAGGAGCACTGCTGTGCCATCTGGAAAAGCCTGGGTTGGTTCAGGGCCGGATTACCCGGTAGAAGGCGCCGGTGCCGGGCGCGTTCTGGTCATCATAGCTCGTGCGCCCAAGCGGCCCCAGCACGATGTTCGTCAGCAGTGTCCATGGGCCAGCCAGGAACGGGGCGCGCTCCAACGAATGGGCTGTCCCGGAAACTCCCCCAAAGGTCAGGCGCCAACTGTTGTCGGATTTGGCCAGCGCCTGGAGCCAAGGCGCAGGCAGCGCGCCAATGACGGCTTGGCCGAACGCCGCGCCCATCGCCTGCTGGCCCCCGGTGTTGAAGTGCAGGTGGTCGCTGTTCATCGTGAAGTTCATGCCGTCGGTGTCGATCATGTAAACGTTCGTCACCGTCGCTGCGACCTGCGCCTGCCCGGCGCGCAGCAATAGGTAATTTGGATAGTTGGTGCCGGAGAGATCGGAATAGACGGTTTGATTGGTAGAAATTCGGCTCAAGAAAAAGGGCAGGTTCGTGCCGCAGGGTTGGTTCGTGGCATATGTGAGGCGCAGATCGTTGATGAAACGCACCAGATTGGTGCCGTAGGCGGCGGACGTAGCGGCGCCATCGTTAATGTCGGTTTCTCCCTGGACCCAAATCATGCCATCCAGCTCGATCGCTGTGCCGGGATACGCCGCCGCCAGGCGGGACAGGCTCGCGCTGACGACCTTTTGAAAGATGAGGTAATCGGGGCCGTCGCCGTTGGTTGTGCTGTTGCCGTTGGCCTTCCAGTTGGAGGCCAACGAAGTGCCCCCGTGCGCGTACTTTACAATAGCCACCAAGACGGCGCTGGCGGGCACCTGATTCGTAAGCGCAAACTGGTTCGCCAGGGTACGGCCGAAGCTCAGTTCGGGGCCGAACGTAGTGCTTCCCGTAGCTGAGCAACCGGGCCGCAGGGTGGTGAGCGTGCCCAGGGTGCCGTCGCCATTGGCCGCGCCGCCGGTGAGATAATAGTAAAATGGAACATCGGCTTGGGGTTGGAAGAGGCTGGCGGGCAAGCCATTGGTCAGCGCGCGTCCGTCGGCGTTCGACTGGCCGCCTTGCAGATAAACCTTGATCAGTTGCAGTGAATTGGTGACCGGCGGCAGGCTGGAACCGCTGACCGTAACGGTGACGGTCTTGGGCGAGGCGGCGGTGTTGAGGGAGAAACTGGCGCTATTGGTGCCCAAATTGCTGGTGAGATCGGCAGCGTCACCGGTGAGGGTGCCGGTGCATTGGCATAGGGTATAGGTGCCGGGAACCGGGATGCCGTTCGGGAAAACCAGGCTCACGCTAATAGCCGGGCCCAAGGCCAGGTTGCCATCGACCACGAGCAAATCGTTAGTGCCGCCGGTTACGTTGGGAGTGTTCAGGTCCCAGCGCAATGTGCCGGCGCCCAACGTTACGTCGCCATTAACTGTCAATGTGCCGCTGGCAGTGTCGCCGGGGGAGAGCGTGGCGCCGGAAACAGAAGTCACCGAGCCGATAACAGTCCCGCTGCCCGCCAGCGTTTGGCCCGAGGCCAATCCAAAACCGGCGACGGCCGAGACATCCAGACTGGCGCCGCTGGCCAACGAGATCACCGGGCTGCCGGCGAGGGAACCGTCGGCACTCAGGCCCAGTGTGCCCCCGCTGATGACGGTCGCGCCGCTGCAGGTGTTGGCGCCGCTCAAGGTGACCCGGCCCGGGCCGGCCATAACCACGCTGCCGGTGCCACTGATGACATTGCTCACCGTAATGTTGTCCGAGCGATTGAACATCAGCTCGTAGTTATTGGTGACGTTGCCGGACCCCAAGCTGCCGCTGGCGCCCCCATTGCCTATCTGCAACACCGCTCCAAGGGCGTTGATGATGTACCAGTTACCGCTATACCCACTATTATCTCCCAGCAACTGAACGGTGCCGCCTGCGGTAGTTCCGCCCGTCTCGCTGACGTTGATAGTATTCGTGCTGCCACCGCTGACGGGGGCGTAGATCGCCAAGGTCCGGCCGCTGCCCCCCGCGTTCAGCCAGGCGTTGCTCAGCACGGTGATGTTGCCGTAAACCTTCATCGTGCCCCCTTGGCCATTGATGATCGCCCCGCCGTTGAGCTTCAGGTTATCCGCCCGCACAGAGCCGGAGGAGGGGTATTTCAGACTCAGGCCCACCAGCCAGGGGTTAACCGGGTTAAAATCGAGACTGAGCGAAGTGCCGGCAAAGTAGTTCGAGGTTCCGGTGTTGGGTGTCCGCAGTAGATAGCCGGCTGTGAAATAGTCGTTGCCCGAACCGGGCGTCTGGGCATTGCTCCAATTGCCGGCGATATTGAAAGAAGTGGCCGCACCATTCGTATCGCTAGCGGTCATTGAGACCTTCGCTGCGTTTAGAACGGCTGGGATTCCCACGACTCCCGCAATCGCGGCCGCCAGGCAATTTCGAAGTGTTCGTGTCATTCTCTCTTCTGCGCCCGCGCTGCCACCATCGTCGGAATATTGGACGGGCCGCCGGAACCCCACCGGCGGCCCGCCTCGCTTCATGCACCCCCACGCGGGGTCACGAATGCGGTCTCACTGAGTCGTCTCAGAACTCGACTCACGGATAAACCAACCGGAAGAACACCGACCCATCGGCCCGGTCGATCGGTATGGTCATCTGGTTCACAGCGCTGGAGTTCGGAACGTGGAACCAATTGGTGCTCAGACCCGCGCCAGCCGAGTTCGTCTGCGCCTGCAAAGACCAGCCTTTGTGGTCCACCGGCCAGGACAGTTGCAGGGTGTTGCCGCCGATCACCACGGCGGTGATGTTCGTCGGGTTCAGGGCGGTGGCCGCGATTCGCAGCGTGCCATCCGCCAGCAGCGTATCGGTATTCCACGCCAACCCCGCGGCGGGAGCCGGCGTAACGTTGGCAAACGCGCCGGAGTAACCGGCGGCGGTGAACAGCTTGAACGTGTGGTTGGTCGTCAGTGTCCCCGCCAAGTTAGTGACCTGCAACGTGCCGCCGTAAGTCAGCGTGCCGCCGCAAACAAGCTGGTCGCAGCCACCGTCCGACTGGACCTCAACCGCGGTGGTGCTGCCGGCCTCAAGTGCCAGGTTATTGCCAAAGCTCAGTGTGCCGATCGAGGCGCCGGGAGCAACCGTGCCATTAGCGGTCACGTTGCCCAGCACCGTGCCGTTGCCCTTGAGCGTCTGGGTTGCGCCGAGGGTGAAGCCGCCGGTCTTGGCTGAAGTGTCCAAAGTAGCGCCACTGGCCACGATAATATTCGAGGATCCGGTGATGCCGCCAGTGGGTCCAAGAATGAGGCTGCCCGAGGCAATGGTGGTGTCGCCGCTATACGTGTTGGCGTTCGTGAAGACCAGAACCGTGCCCGGCTCGCCAGCCAGGGTTACGCCAACTTGCCCCTGGATCACTCCGCCGAAGATGTTGGAGCCCGGCCCCCCCCACGGGACGGTGGTGGCATTAAATAGTTTATTGGAATAGTTGATCGCGCTGTTGATATTGAGTGTCAGCGTTGAAAGCGAGCCTGCCGAATTGACGACCCAGCCCTCGCCAACCAAACCGGCAATTGGGGGCGAGAAGCCCGCCAAGTCCAGACGCGCAGAGTTGTGATTGAGCACACCTACCACCGTCCCAGCCGGCAAGGCGTTGGCGTTCCCAAGTCGCAGCCATCCCACAGTAATGGCGGTGCTGCCAAGGTAGGTATTGGTGCCACTAAGTTGGACGACGCCGTCGAAGGAAATGCCGCGGATCATGATCCCGTAGCCGAGGCCGCCGTCATCCACCGTGCCAGTGATATTGAGCCCGGTGCCGCTGGGGATGGAACCGAAGCGGGCATAGTTGGCTCCTAGTGTTACCGGTCCATCCCAAACGTTGTTCCCTGTGTTCCCTTGCAGTCCGTAAGCGCCCGAGGTGGTGGTATTGTCGGTCAGGCTGACGCCGGCGATGGTGATGCCGCCATCCAATTGCAGAAGGTTGGCGCCGCTATTGATGGTGACCGTCGGCGAAGTGCCCAGGGCATGGCCGTTTTGGAGATCCAAGGTGCCACCACTGACCACCGTCGCACCCGTGAAGGCATTCGGAGCGGTGAGCGTCGTCGTGCCAGCGCCGGCCTTGGTGAGGCCAAAGGTCCCGCTGATTTCACCGCTGAGCGTCAGGTTTCCGCTCCCGCCCACAGTGGCGTCGCTGGCGAGGGTGACTGCGCCACTCAGGATGACCGCGGTCGAGCTGTTGTTGACCAACGCGCCGGTGCCGGTCCCGGGACCACTGATTGAGAACAACTCCAGCGACCCGTCCGGCTGGCCGTTGAGGTCCAGGACTGCGCCGTAGTTCACGAGCGTGGAGCTGCTCGCTGCCCCTAGCGCTGTCGCGCTGCCGAGCTTAAGCGTCCCAGCATTGACAGTCGTGCCGCCGCTATAACTGTTGTCCCCGCTCAACGTTGCCGTGCCTGATCCGCTCATGGTGACGCTGCCCGTGCCGCTGATGGCGTTGGGCAATATCCCGGCGGCATCACTCCGGGTCAGGACGATCGCGCCATTGTTCGTGACCGCGCCCAGGCCGAGCGAGCCAACGGCGTCGTAGTAGCCGACCTGCACCACGCCAGCTTGAATCAGAGTGCCGCCGGCGTAGTCATTATTGAGATCAAGGATCAGGGTCCCGGAGCCCAGCTTGGTCAGGCCACCTGGCCCGCTGATGGAGCCGCCAGCGGTGACGAAGTTGTAGATAGATGCGGTGTCCACTGTCGTCGAGCCCGGCACGGCCGCTATAAGGTTCACATAGGTACTATAGGTGGTGTCGTTAAATAGAACGTAGTCCCCATAGTTAAAGTTGGTGTTCAGGCCGCCAGTAGTATTCCAGTTGGGTGTGGTCGTGTCCCAATCCCAGCCATTCTGGCCGGTCCACACAAGGTTCTGCGGATTGGCGTTGGTGACCTGCACGGGGGCGATGTTCACGGCAACGATCGCTGGTGAGGCGTGGGTGTTCAAAAAGAACGTGGCCGTATAGTTGTTGTTGCCCAGCGTGGTAGTCAAATCGGCAGCGGCCCCACTGAGGGTGCCGGTGCATTGGCACAGGGTATAAGTGCCGGGAACCGGGATGCCGCCACCGGGGAAAACCAAGTTCGCGGTGATCCCCGGAGTCAAGGCCAGGTTGCCGTTGACCACGAGCAGGTCGTTCAGGGCATTCGTGCCGCCCGTCAAGGACGCAGTATTCAGGTTCCAGAGCATGGAGCAATCGCCCAAGCTCATGTTGCCATTAACCGTCAATGTGCCGCCGTTAGTGTTGCCGGGGAAAAGCGTAGCGCCGGTAACAGAAGTTACTGCGCCGGTAACGGTCCCGCTGCCCGCCAGGCTTTGGCCCGGGGCCAGCCCGAACCCCGCGACGGCCGAGACATCCAGAATAGCGCCGTTGTTCAGCGAGATCGCCGAGCTGCTGGTCAGGGAACTGCCGACCCCCACGGCCAGCGTGCCTGCGTTGACAATGGTTGCGCCGCTGTAAGTGTTGGCGCCGCTCAAAGTGACCTGCCCCAAGCCAGCCATGGTCACACTGCCGCTGCCACTGATGACGTTGCTCACCACCAGGCTGTCCGAGCGATTAAACACCAGTCGGTAGTTATTGGTGACGTTTCCAGACCCCAAGTTGCCGTTCGTGCCCCCATTGCCCACTTGCAACGCTGCGCAGTATCCTCCGTAAATATCGCCGCTGGTGGCGCAAATATACCAGTTGCCTTGATACGCGCTGTTGTCTCCCAGCAACTGAATTACGCCGCCAGGGCTGAGGGTGGCGCCGTTACCATCACCAAGGATGCCGATAGTAACCGACGATGAGCTGCTGCTGATGGGCGCGCTGATCGCCAACACCCGGTTGGTTTGCCCCGCACTCAGGAACGAGGTGGCCAGCACGGTGATGTTGCCGGCAACCGTCTCGACGCCGTTGCCCTGTGACTGTACGATCGCTGCGCCATTGAGATACAGATTACTCACCGTTATGGTGGAGCCGACGGGGGATTTTATGTTCATGCCAAGAGTATGGCCACCACCAATACTGGCTCCACTATAATCGAGGCTGAGCGAAGCCCCGGCAAAGGGGAGCGGATTTGCGGGGGTCGGTGTCCGCAAATAATAGCCGGCGGTGGAATAGTCGTTTGCCGAGCTGGGCGCCTGGGCATTGTTCCATTTGCCGACGGCATTGAACGAAGTCGTGCCGGTGGCATCACTGCCCGTCAGTGAGACGGTTGCCGCGTTTAGAACGGCTGGGATTCCCATGACTCCCGCTAGCGCGAGAGCCAGGATACGTTGGCTGGCTTTATTGAGGTTCGGACATTTCATAGGAGGATCTGGGTTTTGGTGCGTTTAATGGTCTGTCTGGTTGTGCTATTGATTCCCGAGGTCATGTCATAGGCGCTGGTTGAAATTCATGGTGATTGTGGCTGAAGGCCCATCGAGGCGGTATCCCTATTATCAGGGATGCCCCGACTCGCACCGGCAAGGGCGCGATTCCAGCGGCGGTTGGCCTCAGCGGCCCCCCGCAGCATGAAAGCGCGGTCATTGGTGGGAGTCACGCTCCAGGTGTTCTTCTGGCCATCCAGGTCAAACACCCAGAAAGCCGCCAAATCCACCTTCGCTGCCTCGAGGTCGGTGAGCAGTTGATCAAAGTCGGCACGAAGGTCGAGGTTGGTTCCGGAGGGGAGCCCAAACTCGCCCACCCAAAGCGGTCCTTGCTTCTCACGTGCGATGCCCTTCAGCCAGCGGAGCCATTCGAGCCGGTTCGTGGTCCATGCCGTCACTACCCTCTGCGCCTCCCGTTCCCCGTAAGAATGCACCGAGATAGTGCCCAGGCAAGCCGGGTTGTCTCGCAGGATCACCAACCGCGATTGCTCGCGCGAATCCGGCTGCCAATTCCCCTCGTGCGTGTTATGCCAGGCCGAAGGGCGCGGGTGCGAGTTGCCGGAAAAGATCGGCCGCCAGGTGTCCTGCCGCCGGACTTCGCTCGCAAACTCGGTCATGGCGGCTACCATGTGCTGTGACTTCAGGTCGTCGCGTTCGGTGCCACCCTTCCTGCGGAATTGGATGGCGTTCGGCAAATCCACGGACAGGTTGGGCTCGTTGCCAAATTCCCAGGCCCAGATGACCGGCGAATCCTTATACCGGCTCACGATGTCGCCCACGTACTGCCGCAGCGTGCCAATGGTCTTGCTCTTCGGGTTTTCCCACTGGTCGCGATGTTCACCCACCGCGTCGGGTAAATCCAGGTTCCAGAGCAATGAGGGAATCAACCCCACCTTGCACCGCTCCGCGGTCTTCACTACCTGATCCAGCCGCTGAAAATACTCCTCCCGGTTCGCCAGGTAACTTCTGTAATCGCGCGCATTAAACGCCGTCGCAAACCGCACGAAGGGAATGCCGGCCCGGCAGAGCTCTTCCAGTCCGCGAAGGCTGGTCGAGTTAGTCGGCTCATGCAGAATTCGTAGAAACAGGTCGAAGTAGTTGGCGCCTACCCCACGATACGGCCGGCCAGCCAAAACGAGTTGGCCCTCCCGAACGGATAAACCGGGCGGTTCCACGGGCCGGTCCTCCGCGATGGCCTTACTGGTAAGAAGTAGCGCCAGCGCTGCAAAACTCCAACCGATCATCATTCTTCGCATCATGCTAGTTCCACCGCTCGACCGCGCTGACTTTGATCTTCACGGCTTTAGTACTAGAGAATCCTTGATCATCGCAGTATCCCAAGTATCAGGGATGCGCTCTTCCCGCATCGCCAGACCGCGATCGCGATTGATCCTTCGCCTGTTCCAACTCATGAGGAAGAGCCGACTCGACCGCCATCTTCTGACGTTGGGCGCAGAAGCCACCGGTGATCCGCACATCTCGAAGCGAAGCGGGTGCCAACGGCTCCGGTTCCACGACCGCGGCGCAAGAGGCCATTGCCGGCAGCGGCTTTGCCTCCCGGAAACGTCTTGCGTCGAGCAGCAAAGCGGCAGAACTTCACCCTATGGCTGAGGCAGTGACGGACCCGGGCCGACGTGGCCCGCCAGGGCCGAAAGACGGTCCCCCTGCCCGGCCGGCAGAAGATAGCACAGCACCTTATGAAAATACTGGATACTCCAAGAACCGAGGCCCTGGGACGAACCGTCGCCTTCCAATCACGGTTTGGTCTCTGTCTGAGAGAACGCGTTTGCCCGCGGAATAACCGCGCGGCGGCGACTACGGCTTCCTCGACTACACCTTCCAGCTCGGGGCACCCATTCCCCTTCACCCTGCCCTCTCCCCGGAGGAGAGGGAGAAGTATCCGTCGCGCTCTGAGCAATTGTGGTGCTTCGGCATTCCTAGCGACGGGTCAGTCACCCTCTCCTCTGGGGTAGGGTGAGGGGGAATTGAGCTTACGTCGTTTCCACGGGCTCAGGATCTCTGCGCCTCATCACCCCGATCCAGAACCAGCGTCTGTGACACGGAAAAGACCTGTAACAACGGGCGCCATTTCTTTAATAATCAGGTGATGGCAACAGACGACGGCGACGGCCATACGGAAGACCGGCCCCAGCCGCTATTTGTCACCACCCATTGGTCGGTGGTGTTGGCCGCTGGGCACGGCGACACCACCAGCGCCGACGACGCCTTGGCTCACCTCTGCCAGACCTACTGGTATCCCCTTTATGCCTACGCCCGCCGTCGTGGTTGCTCCCCGCCCGATGCCCAGGACCTGACGCAGGAGTTCTTCGCCAGACTCCTGAAGGGGAACTGGCTGGCAGAGGCGGACCGGCAGCGGGGGCGGTTCCGCTCCTTTCTGCTCTCAGCCATGAAGCATTTTATGGCCAACGAATGGAACAAAGCCCAGGCGCAAAAGCGCGGCGGTGGACAGCCCATCCTTTCTCTCAACGACGATTCCGCCGAATACCGCTACCGGCTTGAACCTGCGGAAAAAGCCACGCCGGAGAGCCTGTTCGAGCGGGGTTGGGCGCTAACGTTGCTGGAGGGCGTGCTGGCGCGTTTGGAGGAGGAATATCGTCAGGAAGGCAAGCACACCTGGATGGAGGCGATGCGGCCCGCGCTCACGACCGACCGGGGAGCAATTGACTATGCCCAGATGGCGCACAAGTTGGGCGTGACGGAAACCGCCGCCCGCGTGGCTGTGCACCGGCTGCGCCAGCGCTACCGGCAGCTCATCCGGTCGGAGGTAGCCAGCACGGTCGCCTCGCCGGAGGAGGTCGAGGCAGAAATGCGCCACCTCTTCCAAGTGCTGACAAATAGTTGACCCTGAATGTAACAAGTGCCGACGATTCTTTCAGTAACAGGGTAAGAATATGGACGCACTGAAGCTTTGCCAAAACTGCCAGGCCCCGCTGGCCGCCGACGCCCCTCGGGGCCTGTGCCCCGCTTGCTTGATGAAGGTGGCGATGGCCACCGGAACGGTAGCCGGGCAGGAGAAGCCGGGATTCACACCGCCCAGCACCCAGGAGTTGGGCCTGAAGTTTCCCCAGCTTGAAATCATCGAGCTTATCGGCCGAGGCGGCATGGGGGCCGTGTACAAAGCCCGGCAGAAGGAACTCGACCGTATCGTGGCGCTCAAGATTCTGCCCCCCGGGATCGGAGACGACGCCGCGTTTGCCGAGCGGTTCGCCCGCGAAGCCAAGGCCTTGGCCCGGCTCAACCACCCCGGCATCGTTACCATCCACGACTTTGGCCGGGCGGAGGGACTCTATTTCTTCGTCATGGAATTCGTGGACGGGGTGAACCTGCGCCAACTGCTCACCAGCGCCCGCGTGAGCCCGCGCGAAGCGCTGGCCATCGTGCCCCAGATTTGCGACGCGCTCCAATTTGCGCACGACCAGGGCATCGTCCACCGCGACATCAAGCCGGAGAACATCCTGCTGGACCGCCGTGGCCGCGTGAAGGTGGCGGACTTCGGATTGGCGAAGCTGGTTGAATCGAACGCACCCCTCACCCCGTCCCTCTCCCCATCGGATGGGGAGAGGGTGGCCGGCAGGCCGGGTGAGGGGAAAACGTCCGCCTTCACCAACGCAGGCAAAGTCATGGGCACGCCTGCCTACATGGCGCCCGAACAAGTCGAACATCCGGCCGACGTGGATCACCGCGCGGACATCTATGCGCTCGGCGTGGTCTTCTACCAGATGCTCACCGGCGAACTGCCGGGTAAACCCATCGAGGCGCCGTCCAGCAAGGTGCAGATTGACGTGCGACTGGACGAAGTGGTGCTCCGAGCATTAGAAAGGAATCCCAAACTCCGCTATCAGCAGGTCAGCGACGTAAAGACTGCCGTTGAAACGGTTCAGACACCTGTTCTGGACAGCCTCCAACCGACGCAGCCGCTGGGCGCATCTTGGGAAGCTGCGCGGATGCGCGTTCAGCCTTTGGCCACCACACTGATTGTGCTGGGGACGCTGGGGCTGTTTATTTCGATGCTCGTGCAAGTCCGAGGTGTTGCCTCAGACTCGCTGCATCTCGGCCTTGGTGGATTCGCGTATTGGCGACTATTCATGCCCGCGAACTGCGCCGCCTTTCTTGCTACGATAGAACCTTTCATCCGTACCCTCAATCTCGTCGTGCTTGTCGGGGGGCTGCGAATGAGGCGTCTTCAGAATTATGGCCTAGCCATTGCCGGTGCAGTTTCGGCGATGGTTGCACTACCGCTGCTGCCGATTGGCCTGCCAGTGGGAGTGGGGGCTCTGCTCGTGCTCGTCCGGAAGCAGGTCCGGAGCGAATTTGCAGCGTCCAAAATAGCAGGCAACTCCTTTCCGCCAGCCTCCTCGCCTAGATTCTCCAAATTTGCTGTGGTTAGTGCCATCCTTGCTGTCATTTCATTGTTTGAACTCTGGCTCGAGGCTGGCATGGCAGTGCTAGGGGCGCGGCCTCACGGAGCCGACTCGGCGGGCTGGGGTTGGTCCACCATTACAACCGTGGTCATGTGTATTCAGCATTGGGGATTCTGGGGTACGGTGTTTCTCGCCGGGGTCGCGTTGGAGGACATTCACCGAGCGACAGGCCGGCTTAAGGGCGCCGGGATCGCGACGTTTGCCCTGCTGTTCATGCCGCTCTATTGGGTGCTCACCCACGTCTTTCGGTTGCTGGCAGATCCAGTCGAAACCAGAACAGACTTCGCAGCCATCGCTTTCCTGGCAAATAGCGCTGCCTTGGTGCTTTGTGGAGGCTTGGCCTTCTGGATGCACAGGAACGAAGTCCGGCGCACGGTCGTTGGTTTAACGGATTCGTCCAGTGCCAGGCGTGTGCTTCCCAAGCGGGTCGTAAGAACGCTGCAATGGGTCGCAACTGTCCTCGTCGTTCTCGATCTTTACCTGGGCGGTTTCATCACCCACCTGACTCAGCGGTGGACCGACCTTCCAGACGCTTCTCTCATCGCTTTCTACTCCCACGCAAAATCCCATCCAAAGCCTGACATGGAAAGTGACATCAAGCGCTTCTCGGCGGCTTTACCGAGTGGCCAGGTCACGTTGCTGGCGGTGTCGGACCTGTCTTCGCCCTCGCCGGTTTGCTGGCGACCGGACGGTACGCCGCTTTGCAGAGCGACGAACGCGCTGGCCGCCATAACGGGAAACCAATCCCGGTCTCGCTTCGTCGCTTTAGGCCTTAATCTTCCAAGTCCCACCACCGGCGACCAAATCATTAAGTTTGAGCTGCAGATTGGCGGAAGATCGGTCACAAGCCGCCATTGGTCAAAAAGCGCCGATGGGACCTTCGTATTCCTTTACGCCCCGGCGGGGTCTTCGCAACTGGATTTTCATATCGGCGAGCCGAATGGTGAATGGCAGGACACGGATGCGGGCTGGGCGTGGGACGGTCACCTCCCGCGCCATGCTGAAAGAGTCGTACGTCGTTCCGGGCAAGAAGCGATTGTGAGTCTGGAGCAGGTAAACGATCAAGCTAGCGCCGGGACCTATGTGGCTTGGACGAGCCGGTCATTCCCGAAAGTTTGGGTTGGTCGCATGGTTGCGGTGGATGAAGCTGGTGCCGTTCACGAGCCTATCCCAAGGACAACTTCACTCATAGATGTAGCGGCGGTTGGCTGGCAGTTTCGGAGCGAGACATTCAACAAGTTGTCGCCTTCACAGATAAAGGAATTCCGGATGCAGATTCGCAGCTGTCGTTGGGTTGAATTCCGCAACGTCTCGCTGCAGCCGGGCTATGTGACGAAGGTGGAGATAAAAGACGCTGGCGTTGAATAGGCAAGTGCTCCCTCTTGACACTATTGGGTGAGCCAGATTTTGCCTGCTTGCAGGCTTCCTCCTGTGCTTGTGCGCATGTGGAGATAGGGGTATTGTGAGCGGCATGAAGACGGTTGCCGCGCATTTTGACGGGAAGCAGATCGTGCTGGAGGAACCGGTGAAGTTGGACGCCCCACATGAAGCTCAAGGTGCTGGTCGCCGAGGAAGGGGAGACGTTTACCGACGATGACCTCAACCGGTGGTGCCTGCGCCTTTCGGAGCCAGCCTTTGCTAAAGTCTGGGACAGCGCCCGGGATGCCGCCTACGACAAACAATAGTCGTGGTTCGAATGGCACTTAGAGTGGGACCGTCCAGGCTGTCCCTGTGGCCACACCCTAGCCTCGCCGTAGCCACACCGTAGCCTCGCGCTAGATAACATTGTTATCTACGGTGAGGATACGGTGCGGATACGGCGAGGGTCCGGGGCAGTGCCGGGGCTGGTGGGGTGTGCCAGCGTCGTGGGGATAGAATGTTGCGAGTCTGGGGCGCCGAAAGGGGCGGAGCGCTGGGCCGGGAAAGGCTGCCCCAGGGCTGGAACTCGATGCCTATCTGCAAGTGACTACCACTGAGCGTTTTACGCTTTATCTAAGTGTCATTCATGCCAGTGCACACTATTGACACAGGGGTCAAAACGATAATGAGAATGTAATGTGCGCCTCACCTGCCGCGAGCGTTAATAACACAACTCAAGTAATTCCAATGCTTTACGCAACCCACGTCAGGCCGCCCCCATACTAGCACCATACCACCCCCAGACCGCCTCCAGACACAGACGCCACAGATTTGCGCAAAGCAGGGGACTGCCGTCTGACCAACGCCGGGCTGCTTCCCTCCGTGCTAATCGGTGTAAACCGTGTTTCCCCGCCATTCCCCCCTCCCCCCACCGTAGACTCACCAGCCGCACTGTCATCCTGTGCGGGTGGTTTCCGCGAGCTCGAGGCAACTCTGCCTGGCGATCGCGGCAGGGGCGTGTTTGCTTGCTCTAGCGCGGGAATAAGGCCACGCTTCGGGC